>Ga0155063_112_pt1 | contig 40578 bp, 42 predicted proteins | sample RifCSPhighO2_01_FD_106031 | JGI IMG/M metagenome (GOLD analysis project Ga0155063, IMG submission 106031) | Candidatus Gottesmanbacteria bacterium RIFCSPHIGHO2_01_FULL_39_10 | reverse complement strand
TCCGCCACCATCGCCCAACACAGTTTTGCCGTCTTTTATGATATATGCTGGTTGGAATCCAGTCGAGGCTGAGACATCCCCTAAGGCTTCATTAAAGGAAAAAGTAGCACCCGGCGGAATAAGTCTCCCATTTATTCTCGATGCAGCCAGAGATACATTATATATTCTTCCAGGTATTGAGTGAGCAAATTTTGATCGGCCTACGCCAATCAGTTCTCTTATCCCCAAGCCGTTACTTTCCTCCGTACTTACTTGAGGCTCAATTACATCAACAGGCAGCGGAAGTACAATATTCTCACTGGCTATTTGATCGGAAGTGATAAGATTCTGTAAATATTCATTTATCAAAAAAACAGTTTTTTCTGTATCCACTTTCTGTCCGGGTTTTGACAATCGAAAAGCCTTCACTTTCCCTCCTTCAAAATTAAACAGAGCCTCAACAGGTTCAATATTGATTCGAAGTGACAAATTTTCCAGAAAATCCCTCAAAACAGTTTCATCTTTATGAAGAACAACCGGCAGACGAGTGCCGTTTTTGATTGCGTAAAGCTTTTGTGATATATCACTTAAGAAATTTCCCGATCTTCCTAGAAGGTATGCTTGTTCAGCTGATAATTTTTTATCATATTCCAGTTCCAATTCCTTGGCCGATAAAGTAGCCAGCGTATCTTCATAAGTAAGTGTAATATTCATGTCCAAAAAGGGAGAGCTTTTCCTCTCAAAATAATCCTCAACCTGCTTTTTGCTTTTGCCAGTTGCATCAAGATCACCTACATAAATACCTGGATAAATTAGATCATTATATCTATATTCAAAATACAAATAACTACCCACCGTGATTAATATTGCGCCCAAAAAAATACCCACGGAAAAATATAAAAAGCGGAATTTAAATCGATGAGATTTAGCCTCTATTGGGACTTTTTTCTTGACCGTCTGCATGAGCAAATTGTATCATAGCATATGATGGATAATCTGCCAAAAGAGGAAAACGACCAAAATCCTACCTCTTCCCAGACTCAAGGAGAAGTTTATCAGGCTGATGATGCCTATTCTGCCCAACTTACACCGGAAACTCCTCCCCAACCCTCCTATCAAGACCAAAGTCAAGTTCCGCCCCCGCCAAGCGGGCCATCTGCCGGATATGAGAACGTGCCGCCTCCGCCTTACGAAGAAAGAAGCAAATTAAAGATTTTTGCAGTTATTGGACTTATATTGCTTTTTCTAGTCATCCTTTTTCTTGGAGTAAGATTTCTTCTGACCAGAGGTGATAAAACAGCCAAATCCGCCGCCTTGACATATTGGGGTCTTTGGGAAGATCCGCAAGTTGTACAGCCGCTTATTGATGAATTTCAAAAAGCAAATCCCAATATCAAAATTACTTATACCAAACAAAATCCCAAAGAATATAGAGAAAGACTCCAAGCAGCCTTAGGTAGGGGAGAAGGTCCTGATATTTTCAGGTTTCATAACACATGGACAGACATGATGCTTGCTGATCTTTCCCCCCTGCCGCAAACTATTTATTCTCCAGCTGATTTTGATAAAACATTTTATCCTGTAGTCAAAGATGATGTCCAAAGAGGAGGAAATTATTATGGTATTCCATTGGAAATTGATGGTTTAGTACTTTTGTATAACGAAGATATAGTCAAAGCCGCCGGCGTCACCCAAATACCCCAAAACTGGGAAGATTTTCAAAACCTGGCCCAAAATCTTACAGTCAAAGACTCAAATGGAACCATCCAAACTGCAGGTGTAGCCCTGGGAAGCGCTGACAATATCGCTCATTTTAGCGACATTTTAGCCCTTATGTTTCTCCAAAACGGCACTAATCTCAAGGATCCCCAAGGACAGTGTGCCGATCCCACCATCACCACATGTGCCACAGATACGCTTGTTTTTTATAGAAGATTTGCGAGTCCCCCAGGAAATACTTGGGATGACAACCTGGATAATTCCCTCATATCTTTTGCCGGCGGCAAGGTGGCTATGATTTTCGCTCCTACCTGGCAAATATTTACTATAAAACAATTAAATCCAGATCTGAATCTCAAAGTAGCCCAAGTTCCCCAACTCCCAGGAATAAACATCCATTGGGCTACTTATTGGATAGAAGGAGTATCCAAAAGAAGCAAAAGTCAAGAAGCCGCCTGGCAATTTCTCAAATTTTTATCTTCCAAAGAATCTTTAACCAAGCTTTACACCCAAGAAGCCAAAACTCGATTTTTTGGTGAACCTTATTCCCGCGTCGATCTAGGAGAAACACTCGCCCAAGATCCATATCTTGCCCCCTTGATTGCCGAGGCGCCCACTATGAAATCATTTCCTTTAGCATCAAATACACAGGATAATGGCATAAACGATCAAATGATCAAATATCTTTTGGATAGTGTAAATTCCATGAAAGAAGGCGGAAGCGCAGAAGGAGCCTTGGGTACTATCGCTTCCGGATTTAACCAGATACTGCAAAAATTTGGAGTTCTTGCTGCCCCGCCGACTGCCTCTCAATAGCCATTTTTATGAAAAAAAACAAGTCGAAAGAAGCAATTCTTAAGACACTTATTTATTCCGACATATTTGATTACCCACTGACGCGCCAAGAAATTCAGAAGTGGGTGATTCAATATAACAATTTAACAATCGATCAATTTAACAATGAATTAAAAAAGATAAAAAATATTCAAATTAAAAATGGCTATTATTTCCTCAAAGGCCGAGATAATATTGTTTCTCTTCGTAAGCAAAGAGAAAAGTATTCCCAAGGAAAATTAGCTATCGCCCTAAAAGCCGCCTCACTTCTGAAAATTATTCCTTCCATAAGATTAATTGGTATTACAGGCGCTCTTGCCATGAATAATACCAAGAAAGATGACGATATAGATCTTTTCATCATCACAAAAAAAAACCTTTTATGGACAACAAGATTTTTAGCAACCATCATTCTTGAATTAGCTGGCCTCCGACGCCATCCGGAAGTAGCCATTGCTTCGGACAAAATCTGTCTCAATATGTTTATGGATGAAGAGTTTTTAGAAATTCCCGAAAAAGAAAGAGATTTATTTAGCGCCCATGAGGTGCTCCAGATGAAATCAATTATGAATAAAAATAATACTTATTACAAATTTCTTCTCGCCAATTCTTGGGTAAAAAAATATTTACCAAACGCATTTGATGAAGAAATTAAGAAAATGGAAATTGAGAAATTAAGGGTAAAAAATAAAAAAAACCTTACTATTCTTAATATCTTAGAAGCCTTATTGAAAAGATTCCAACTATGGTATATGCATAAACATCGAACCTCCGAAGTAATTAGACAAGGAATGATTCGCTTCCACCCCCAGGATGCCAGAAAGTGGATTCTCGATAGATATCACAACTCCCCCCTTGACAAGCCATTTTCCATCTTTTAAAATAGCAGTCACTTTAAACAAGTGCCAATATTATCAAAATTGTCTTATTAAAACAATCTAATTAATAAGGAGGAAATTTATGGCTACCAAATCAGTTACCAAAATTACACCGCTTTTTGATAATGTCCTTGTTAAACCTCTTGAGGAAGAAACCAAAACCCCAAGCGGAATTTTACTTCCAGATTCTGCAAAAGAAAAACCCCAAGTAGGCAAAATCATGGCCGTGGGTCCCGGCGGAATGACAGATGATGGTAAACAGATAAAGATGGTCGTGAAAGTTGGAGACAAAGTCATGTATAAAAAATGGGGTGGCAACGAAGTAAAAGTCGGAACAGAAGAATGGTTACTGGTAGAACAAAAAGATATTTTAGCAATTGTTGAATAAAATTATAAAAATTAGCCTGCCTGCCGGCAGGCAGGGAGATATATTTTATGGCAAAACAACTTAAATTTAATGAAGATGCAAGACAGGCTCTGATGAAAGGAGCCAATATTCTAGCCCGTGCTGTTATTACCACTCTTGGCCCCAAAGGAAGAAATGTAGCCCTAGACAAAAAATGGGGTGCACCAAATGTAGTCCACGATGGCGTGTCTGTAGCCAAAGAAGTCGAACTGGAAGATCCATTTGAGAATATGGGTGCCCAGCTCATCAAAGAAGCAGCCAGTAAAACCAATGATGATACAGGAGATGGTACAACTACAGCCACGGTACTTGCCCAAGCCATCATCAATGGTGGACTAAAAAACATTACCGCAGGTGCAAATCCGATGATACTGAAGAAAGGCATCGAAAAAGGTGTCGAGGCGGTTATTGATGAAGTGAAAAAAATGTCCAAAAAGGTCAAAGGCAAAGATGAAATAGTTCAAGTCGCTACCATCTCTGCCGCCGATGACCAAATTGGATCACTCATAGCCGAAGCACTAGAAAAAGTAGGCAAAGATGGAGTAGTGACGGTTGAGGAAGGCAAAGGCCTTCAGATGGAAATAGATTATAAGGAAGGGATGGAATTTGACAAAGGATTTGCCTCAGCCTATTTCGTCACCAATCCAGATAAAATGGAAGCAGAAATAGATGATCCCTATATTCTTATTACAGATAAGAAAATATCTTCTCTCCAGGAACTTTTGCCCTTTTTGGAGAATTTCGTCAAAGTCTCCAAAAATTTGGTCATTATAGCTGATGAAATAGAAGGAGAAGCATTGGCTACATTGGTAGTTAATAAACTCAGAGGCACATTCAATGCATTGGCAATAAAAGCTCCAGGTTTTGGTGATAGAAGAAAAGAAATGCTGGAGGATATCGCCATATTAACCGGCGGTACTGTCATATCAGAAGATACCGGAAGAAAACTTGATTCCGTCAAACTTGAAGACTGCGGACGAGCCGACAAAGTCTGGGCAGATAAAGAAAATGCCAGAATCATCGGCGGCAAAGGCGCAGTTTCTGCCATCAAAGCCAGAATTGCTCAAATAAGGCGGGCAATTGATGAAACCACATCCGACTTTGATAGAGAGAAACTTCAGGAAAGACTGGCCAAACTCTCAGGCGGAGTGGCTGTCATAAATGTCGGAGCAGCTACCGAAGTCGAGATGAAAGAGAGGAAAGAAAGAGTCAATGATGCCGTCGCCGCTACCAAAGCCGCCATGGAAGAAGGTATAGTTCCCGGAGGCGGAGTAGCCATACTCAGAGCTCGTTTGGTCCTTAAGAAATTAAGAGAGCAAATGCCCACAGAGGATGAAAAAGCAGGAGTAGATATCCTCTATCACGCATTAGGTGAGCCTCTTCGGATGATTGCTTCAAATGCCGGAGCGGATAGTGGCTGGGTCATAAGAAAAGTGGAAGATGCCAAAGATGACTATGGCTTCGATGCCATGTCCATGACATTTGGTTCTATGTTGGCCAAAGGCATCATTGATCCCGCCAAAGTGACCAGGACCGCGGTCCAAAATGCCGCATCAGTCGGCATGATGGTACTGACAACCGAGGCTCTTATCACTGATCTTCCAGAAAAAGAAAAGGCCCCCATGATGCCTCCAGGCGGCATGGGTGGAATGGGAGACTATTAATCCTACTTAGTCAAATCGAAACTTATAAAGCCCCTCGCATCGCGAGGGGCTTTTGGTTATTCACCAAATACATCTTTAATTTCAAATAAGATTTGTTGATTATTCATAAAGTAAATTGCATTTATTCCCGCCGATTTAGCCGCTTCTACATTCTTTTGATTATCGTCAATATAAATAATTTCATTTGGAGAACATTGTAATTTATTGGCGATTAATTTATAAGAGTTTGGATCTTTCTTACTAACACCCAAATCATTAGCCGCAAAAATATTTTTAAAATTATTATTTAATATTTCCCGAAGCGCCGGATCTTTCTGTATAATATCTGTAGTAAAAATACTTACTGTATACTTATTTTTAAGTTTACCAATAAATTTCAATAACTCTTTATTCAACTCAAAATAATCGAAAAATTTATAACCCGGAGTTTTTATAATCTTCCTGTATAAATCATTCAGCATCCCTTTATAATTCCCATCTTTAGGAAGCAAAAGCACCCTCGAAAAATCAAAAAGTAGGTGAGTTACCATCGTAAATATATTACATTATATTATAAAGATTAATTATTTATAGCGCTTGGTTGAAACGACCTCTTTCTTTGTGGTAATATAAGCTACATGGATAAAAGGGTATTAGGCGTCGTATTACTACTTCTGGCAGCTTTAGCATTTGTGGGATATAGATATTTTTCCTCCCAAAGTGGTGTAGGGGGACTTAGAGTCGTAGCCACCCCCACAGCCAGTGTTTTTCTGGGCGATAAACTTCTTGGCCGCACTCCATATGAGGATAAAGTAAACTCAGGAGAATACATTGTCAAACTTATCCCCGAAGGTAACAAAGAACCTGTGGCAACATGGCAGGGAAAAGTGACCGTAAATTCCGGCGTCCTGACATTTATAAATAGAGAATTAGGTAGTTCTGATTTAAATTCAGCCGGAGAGATATTGACTCTTGAGAAAATATCAGAAAAAGACGCTCAAATTGCAGTTTTGACTAATCCCGATGCGGCCAGTGTCGCTCTAGATGGTCAGGAAAAAGGCACTTCCCCCCTTGTACTTCGTAATCTTTCCATAGGAGATCATGATATTACCGTCTCTTCACCCGGATTTAATTCACGTACCATAAAAGTGAGGACGACAGAAGGCTACAAATTAACAGCTTCATTTCAACTAGCCGTAGCCAGTGGATTTGAGGCCACCGACTCAGGCACAACCACAGATGAAGAATCAGGATCACCCCAAGTACTTATAAAAGATACACCCGTGGGATTTTTAAGGGTAAGAATGGAACCATCCACCCAAAGCACCGAAGCCGCTCAAGTCAAGCCTGGAGAAAAATTCCCCTATCTTGATGAAGAGAACGGGTGGTTGAAGATAGAATACCAAAAAGGAAAAGAAGGCTGGGTATCATCCACTTATGCCGAGAAGCAGGAGTAATTAGATTTCTTCATCCGTACCGTATGAAAGCCTGGATATTCTACTGACCCAAAGTATAAATCCAACTATAAGCATCAGTACCAAAACCATCGCAAACGCTTTTTGACCGCTGCTTAAATTCAAAGCAATAATTCCCAAGACAGCCGAAATAGTCCAATAAAATAGAGCAATTCTTCTTCTTCCCCAACCCAGGCTTAAAAGTTTATGGTGTAGATGTTCTCGATCAGGCTTAAAAGGTGACTTGCCGGAAAAAATTCTTCTTCCCATAGTATATACCGCATCAGCAAGAGGTATACCAAGTACCAGTATCATAGTTCCCAGTTTTCCATAAGAAAAAATAGATAACACAGCCAGCATAAAACCAGCCAGAGCTCCTCCACCATAACCCGGCATAATTTTTTGAGGATAAAAATTCCAAGGTAAAAAACCTAAAAAGCTTCCTGCAGTCAAAAACGCTAAATAAGTTACGCTGATTTGTCCTATATCTTGATCAATAAATCGAAGAGACAACAGACCTATTACCAATGAAGATATAGCAACAAATCCAGGCATTTGTCCATCGACCCCCTTACTCCAATTCACCATATTCATACACCAGACAATCCAGATAAGTGCAAATAGATCGGCAAACAGAAGTATGGAATGATCTCCAAAAAAAGAAAATGTAAATCTAATCGTATCCAGTCTAATAATCCCCCCCAAAGGATTGGTTATGTAAGGAATACCTATACCTGATAAAACCGCAATGAGTGCGGATAAAATATTAAGTCCAAATCTTATATAAGGAGATCGGTCTTTTTTATCATCCCACAAACCAGTTACTATAATGAGAGCTGCAGCGGCAAAAATTCCCCAGAAAATTTTATTCTGCGGCAGTACAAAAAATATAGGTATAAATATTCCCAAAAATATAGCTATACCGCCAGCTCTTGGTATCACACCTTTGTGTGTATGTGCCGGGTGAGGGCGTTTTGTAGGATCATCCACAAAACCGTATTTTCTAGCAAAAGATATAACAAATGGAGTAATAGCAAAGCTTATCAGGAAGGAAATGACCAAAAAAATAGGTAAGAGAAATATCATCTATTACGTAACTATCAAAATAATTTTAATAAATGTAATAAAAAGCACTACACAAGCAAATGCACCGATAGTCATAAGTATGCGGGAAATGATCATTTCACGGGATGAAAAATAAACACTAATAACTGTATTAAAAACTATTATTATGAATGCTGAAATAGGAAGTATAAGTAAAGTAAGAGGATTGCCCAACTGTTCACTGCCGCGAGAAAGCGAATAAAAAAGCGGCAGTTGAGGAGGTAATTCTTTCAACTTAACCGAAAAAATAATTATAAAAAAAGCAAGAATAAAAAGCACTAATATTATAGACTTTTTAATAATCGCGTCTTGCCAGAGAAGCCGTAAACCGTATCTCATCTTATTTTATTTGTTCCTTTTCAATAAGCTCATAACTGCCATTAGTCTTTACCAGAAAGGTTCTTGCCGGTTTCTCCGGAAAATCCATCTTAGATTTAGATGGTGGTATCACCGCTGTGCCTACATATTTAGGTATTGCGACATTTGACGGATTATATATAAATACTCGACTTTGATCCTGGAAATAAAAAGCCGATTCAAAATAAACCAGTGATGAATTAGCATAAATTACATCATCCTTTTTAGATAGGCTTTTAATTTCTAAAATTGTTGATCTTATATCTACTTTCCGATGAAACGAAGCAGACACAACATTCAAAACAACAGAAAAAACAATGATTATTCCCATTAAATAATATCTTTGCTTTCTATTTTTCAAAGAGTAAATAAACGTAGCCATAGCCATAATTTCTCCAATTGTTACAAACATAAGATAACGGTTCACGTAGATCGGTCTGCGCAAAACAGAATAAGCTAAAACTATTGATAAAGGAACAAGTGTGAGTATCCCAAAAAGAAGCCCGTATTTACGATTTTTCCTAAAACCAAAATATACAAATATTAAAATAATAAGTGACAGTAAAGCAGTCCAACCCCATAATCTTCCGGGAGTTCCCTCATAAGATGTAAACAGGTTGCCCAATGCGGAAGTAATAAGTTGTAAGTCCACCGGAAATATCCAGGAATTTTTAGATTCCAAAAACTGCCAGATCATAAAAGGAATCCAAGGGATAAAAAATATAATCGGCTTAAAAACTTTTTTAAATGTTTGTCGGCTGAGTTCTTTTTGGAAATAAAGATAAATAATTTCAGAAAGTATTACAAATATAAAAAATGAATGAGTATATATACCTAGCGTCGACACTATTGTAAAAGGCCGCCATCTTTTTTGAATGAAAAAGTACAGCGAAGCCAATGTAAAAAATGCATACATGGAGTACATACGGAGTTCAAAAGCGTAATACATAAGCATAGGGTTGAAAAAAACAAGAGCGGCTACAAAAAAAGCAAATTTCTCCTCAAATATTTTTTTTACCAAAAGATATGCCACATAGACGCTAAGTATGTGAAAAACAAAAGACATCATTCGAAGTGTTATATCGCTCTCCCCAAATATCTTCATCCAGAAATGAAGAGTAATGTAGTAAAGAGGGGGATTAAAATCCTGTATTGAATTGAGTATTATCTCCCAAACATTAGCCTTAGCCATAAAATAAGAAAAACCTTCATCGCGCCATATAGACTGCGTAAGATAAAAAATGGGTGTGTGGTTGAAGACAAAATTTAATATCGCATTAACCATATAACAATTTAGCAATATAACAATTTTAATCCCTATTTTTTCTCAGTTACTTTATATTCTAATCTTTTACCCAAGAGAAGACGGGTATGGGCGTCAAGCGCCGGAAGTGAGGAGAAGAAAAAGGATATAATAGGGAGTAAAATCCACTGAAAAAGAAGAAGAGGGGTTTTGGCTACAGAATATGAAGCCGGTCTCTTTGGTCTTGACTTCATATCTATGAAAATAAGTATCAACAAGAACGCCGTAGTTATTGTCAGTATAAAACCGGAAATCTGCGGAAGACTATGCCCAAGTGAAGTGCGCTTAAAAACAGGATTTACCAAAGCCGGAATGGATGCACCTAATGTCAAAAGAAAAAAAGATGTTGGCCAAAATAGATGTGTTTCAATAACATAAAGGACTCTGAAAAGCTTTGGAAAAAAGGGAATCTTGGGGGATGTAAAAAATTTCTTGATTGCATAAGGAACATCAGTCACTCCCCACGCCCAGCGTTTCTCCTGTTCATATCTCGATTTGATCGTTGCCAAAAAAGACCCGGCATTCACCGCATCCCTGGATACTGTAAGATAAATTGGTATAGTCTTAACTCTTTCACCTAATGCAAAAAACGCCTGAAGAAATATATGCCAGTCCTCAGGTATGATATCCGTATCCCAATATCCTACTCTTTCAATAAGTGATAGAGACATTGAATAAGTAGATATCTGCATAAGACTATCCGGTCTTGCCAGTATTGCCAGCCTCACAATTGAGTTAAGAGTAGCCTGAATTCTTATAGGCAGAGGTATTTCCCAAAAATTGCTATAAAGAAGTACCGGTGCCCAATAAAAATGAAGATATCGCTCAGTATCTGTCAAAAATAGATAAGTAAGATACGAATAATATTTCTCAGGCAGCAGCGAATCCGCATCACATGATGTGAGCGTAACCCACTCCGGATTAATATTTTTTTCTCTTATAAGCTCTGATATAAACTTAGCAGCATATGTGGAATTGCTTGCTTTGCCTGGGAGTTCATTTAAGGATTGTGGATGATAGACGGCATTGATATAGCCAAACTCAGCTTTAAACTCAACAATAAGTTGGTTACCTCTTTCTTTTGCCGCCTCTCCTTCCCGTTCCTCCATAGCCAAAACCACTATAAGCTTCTTTTTAGGGAAATCCTGTTTTTTCAGATACTCTAAAGTCTTTCGTACTTTTTCTGCTGACTCCTTATAGTTTGTAATTATAATTGCATGATAAATATCCTTAAAATGAGGTTGTTCTTTTGCTTTCGCCAGCCAGTCCAACTTCTCCAGTCTTCGAAGTTTGATATAAGAAAGAGTAGAAAAAATTGTAAAAGTTAAAGATTTATAAAAGAAGTAGATATCAAAACCAAGCAAAAAATAGGCAACCCAGGCAGGATGGAAAGGAGATAGCCATACTGGAAGCGTGATGAGAAACCAGGTAGTAAAAGGCAGTAATATCTCCAGTATCCTTTGCGATTCACGCGGATGAAGATCAAAAAAGCGCTTCATAGTGGCTATTTTAACATATTAAAAAGACTTAAAGCATTCTCATATGTCTTTTGCGAGACTTCCGTAACAGTTATGTTTTGCATTCCAGCAACAAACTTAGCTACCCACCTTATGTTTTTTGGCGTGTTGCGCGTTCCCCTATGTGGTTCAGGCGTCAAAAATGGCGCATCAGTTTCCAACAGCATTCGCTCAAGTGGTATCAATTCTATTATATTTTTCACTTTAGAAGAGAAGGTGGCCAGTCCATTTACTCCAATAAACAAACCCAAAGACAATATTTTATCAAGATAAAGTCTGCCGCCTTCAAAACAGTGAGATACACCCATAAGTTTATCATTTTTATATATATACAAAATTTCTACATAATCCTCCCAGGCATTTCGACAATGAAGGATCAAGGGTAGGTTATATTGAAGGGCCAATTCTATCTCAATTTTAAGAAGTTCTTTTTGCTGGTTTTTCTTTCCTGTAGCATCCTCATTTCCATAGAGATGATAATCCAGTCCCACTTCTCCAATTGCTGCAATAAATTCTTTATTTTCTTCAATAATTTTCATCATTTCTTGCCTTGCTTCGTATAGATCATAAACTTTATTGGCATGATAAGGGTGTATTCCGCATGTGCCAAAACAATAATTTTTATATTGTCTGGCTATTCCCAGCGATTTGGCAGATGTAGATAGATCAAATCCCGGTACAATTATTCTCTTTACTCCAGCTTTCTTAGAAGAAGTGATGACTTTCGGAAGATCAGCATCATATTGCTTGGAATTAAGATGCGCGTGAGTATCTATGAAAGTCAGCATATTATCTAATCCGAGGAAACAATTGAGCAGAAAAGGATATCGTCTTGACTGCAAACTGAGCGATAATTTTTTCTGCTGTATCAGGCAAGAAAGGTTTGAGAAGAAATCCTATATCAATAATTTCAATTATAAATGGTTTAATTACCTCATCTAATTCAGGACCTTTTAATGTCCAAGGTTTTTTTTCATCTATTTGTTTATTTACATGAGTTATTTTCCGCCAAACCAGTTCTAAAGCATCATTAAAGCGGAATTCATCTAAAGCTTTTAAATATTCATGTTCACGCGTTAATATGGATGAAAAATCATATCGTTCGAAATGAAAAATCTTATCCTGTCCAAGACGTGCCACTCTTGATGCTAAATTTCCCAGTCCATTTGCCAAATCTGCATTATAGAGTTCTTTAAATCGATCATAAGTAAAGTCTCCATCACCATAAGCCGGAATTTCTCGAAGAAGATAGTATCGTGTGGCATCCACACCATATTTTTTGACTACCTCAAATGGATCAATCACATTTCCCAGACTCTTACTCATCTTCTGACCACCTGATGATATATATCCATGAGCAAAAATAGACCTAGGAAGAGGGAGTCTAGAGGATAAGAGCATTCCTATCCAGTATATCGCATGGAAGCGAAGAATACCTTTTCCTATCACATGGACATCCGCCGGCCACCATTTATTCCACAATTTATCATCATAACCAAACCCCACCGCAGTCTGATAAACGTTTAATGCATCATACCAGGTGTATATTACTTGATCATCATCGCCAGGTACTGGTATTCCCCAATTTTTAGCTCTTTCTTTCGAGCGGGATATACTAAAATCATCTAAACCATTCTTGATAAATGACAAAACTTCATTTTTTCTTATTTGCGGAAAAATATGAAGTTCATCTGTAGTGATTAATCTCTCAATTTCCTTCTGATATTTCGATAATTTGAAAAAATAATTTTCTTCCTCCACCCATTCAGGTTTTGTCAAATGCTCGGGGCATTGCCCATCGATAAGATCCTTTTTAGTATAAAAATCCTCGCATCCCACACAATAAAATCCGCCATAGTTCTTTTTGTATATATCTCCGCTTTTATCACAAAGTTCCCACAACTTTTGAGAGCCTGGCCAATGTAGTTTCCTATCAGATCCTCGTCTCCATACATTGATATTTACATTTAGAAGCTTATAAAATTTTTTGAATACATCCGTATTCTTATCAGCCAATTCCTGTGGAGAGAGACTTTGTTTTTCAGCAGCTTGGACAATTTTTAGTCCATTTTCATCCGAGCCGGATATAAAAAGAGTTTCATAGCCAGTCAGTTTTTTGAATCTAGTAATAGTATCGCATTGGACAAATTCCAAAGCATGGCCAATATGAGGAGATCCATTGACATAAGGTATAGCTGCAGTAATATAAAATTTCTTATTCATGATGTGGGTATTATACCAATAATAGCCTCATAGACCAAAATAAATCAACTCTATTTTTTCCTCAACATAAGCTCCATCGTCACAAAAATTCCCAGAAGTAGTATTACTGTTACTATATTGATAAATTGCATTTGCCGCAAAAAAAGAAAGATAAGAATAATCAAAGTCCAAATAAGACTCCGCCCCCGCGCCAAGAGTATATTAAACGTAAAATACAATCCTAAAAAGACCAGCATATAAAAGCCCATAAAAGCCAGTATGCTATTTGGGCTGATCATATAAATATAGAGAGATAATAAAGCCCAAAATAAAATAGCGCTTAAAACAATTTGAAAACGAAGGGGTTTTCTTATTTTATGTCGGGGTTGTACCATTACTTACATTTTACGAGCTTTGGTGGTAGAATGAAACCTGCTTGCAGAGGTAGTTAGCAAAATTATGTCCCAGGAACTGCTCCTCATTGCTTTCTTAATCATTCTAGGCTTTGCCATTGTCATCTATATGGTAAGAAAGCAAAGACCCTCAGATGATCTTCTGGAAATTATCAAAATGCTTCAAACCGGTTCCAAAGAAGATAGGAAAGTCCTTCTGGATTCTCTACAAAAAAACACTCAAGCGCTTAATGAAAGGTTGGATAACGCCGCTCGCGTCATCGGGCTAGTTCAACGAAATATAGGTGAAATGAGTGAAATAGGAAGGGGTATGAAGGAACTTCAGGATTTCCTCAAAAGTCCCAAACTCCGCGGCAACATAGGAGAGCAAATACTAAAAGAATTACTTGGCCAAATGCTTCCCAAGCAATCATTTCATCTGCAGTATGCCTTCAAATCCGGTGCGGTAGTTGATGCCGCTATCAAATTATCTGGCGGTATCATACCTATAGATTCCAAATTTCCTATGGAAAACTTTCGTAAGCTTATGGCCTGCAAAGATGAAAATGAACGGAAAATTGTTAGCCGTGAATTTACAGGAGACGTAAAGCGCCACATCGATGATATATCTAGAAAATATATATTAACAGAGGAGGGAACTATTGATTACGCCCTTATGTACATTCCTAGCGAAGCTGTTTATTACGAAATTGTTAACGACTCATCACTTTTTGATTACGCCGGCGAAAAAAGGGTCCTTCCAGTATCCCCAGTGACTTTTTATGCTTATCTTCGGGCCATCCTTATGTCCTTCGAGGGTCAAAAGATAGAAGAGCAGGCCAAAAAAATATTAAGAACTATAAGAGCTGTCCAAAAAGACTATTCTAAAGTAGAGGATAATTTGGGAGTTCTACACAAACATCTCAACAACGCCTATAACCAAATGAGCAATGTCTTATCCAGCTTCGCACTATTAGGCCAGAAACTTACCACCACCTCATCACTTGATGAATTAGAGAAAAAAGAAGTTAAACAGCTGGAAATTGATAACTAATGATTTTTGCTAGAGGATGTATTAGAAATTAAGTTTATTTTTATACCGCCAAATCAGAAATAATATAACTACGCCTGTAGGTAGTACTGCAAAGTAAGTAGGAAGATTTAAGTTAAACACAACGTCAATTAATGCTGTTAGAACCAGAGTTAATCCACCAACAAAAATAATTTTCAATACTAACTGATTATAGCCTTTTATAATATCTTTAGGATTATTTTTACTCATTAATATAACTATAATAAGCAGCAAAATTAATGTCAATAGACATTTAAATGATATAATGTTGAAGCTAAATGAATAGAAATTTGGACCACAAATTAAATAAGGAACAGCTGGAAGCAGTCCAACATGGTGAAGGGCCATTACTTATTATTGCTGGTGCGGGAACAGGAAAAACGACAGTCATTACTGAAAGGATTAAAAGACTAATCACTCAAGAACTTGCCAAACCTTCTCAGATTTTGGCTCTTACATTCACCCAAAAAGCCGCCCGGGAGATGGAAGAAAGGGTAGATATACTTATGCCCTATGGCTATACCCAAATGTGGATTTCCACTTTTCATTCCTTTTGCGAAAGAGTAATTAGACAAGAAGCCATTCATATCGGATTAAATCCCGGATTTAAACTCATATCAGATACTGACGCCACATTACTTCTTAGGAAAAATCTTTTCCAGCTTGATCTTGACTATTTTCGTCCACTTGGTAATCCCACCAAATTTATAGGAGGAATGCTAAATCATTTCTCCAGACTCCAAGATGAAGATGTATCGCCCAAGCAATATCTTGTTTGGGCTCAAAGTCAAAAGTCAAAAGTCAAAAGTCAAAATGAAGATGAAAAATTAGAAATTAAGAAATATCTCGAACTTGCCCAGGCTTACGAAGGCTATTCAAAGCTAAAAATCAAAGAAAGCCTCATGGATTATGGTGATTTAATTAGTAATACACTATTACTTTTTAGATCTCGAAAAAATATCCTGAAAGTTTACCAAGACCAATTTAAATTTATCCTCGTCGATGAATTCCAGGATACCAATATTGCCCAAAACGAACTTCTTCTGTTGTTATCGTCCCAAAATAAAAATATTACAGCTGTAGCTGATGATGATCAATCTATATATAAATTCCGTGGAGCAGCTGTCTCAAACGTCATTTCCTTTCGCAAAAATTTCCCTAAATCAAAACTTGTGATTCTTATCAGAAACTATCGTTCCACACAAGAAATTCTGGATAAATCCTACCGCCTCATCCAACATAATAATCCTGATAGACTAGAAGTGAAGGAAGGAATAAACAAAAAATTACTCTCTGCCAAAAGCGATAGGGGAGAACTGATAAAATTTTTATTTCATGATAGGGTAGAAAATGAAGCCGATGAAGTCGCGAAAGAAATTAAAAAAATAAAATCTCAAACAAAAAATAATAAAGGTGAAGAAATATACAAATGGAAAGATTTTGCCATACTTATCAGAGCAAATAATCAGTCAGAACCCTTCGTCCGTTCATTTCTGCGCCATGGAGTGCCATTTCAATTTTTAGGTCCCGGACAACTTTTTCGCCAGCCGGAAATTAAGGATCTTATCTCCTATCTTCGTATATTGCATAATTTTGAGGACAATATCTCCTTATATAGGGTCTTATCTATGCAGTATTTTGACTTACCGGCTAGAGAAATAGTTACTATCGCCAATTTTTGCCGAAAATATAATCTTAGCCTATTTGAAGGATGTGAAATAGTATTAGGTTTACGAACGATAGACAATATTCAAGTTCCTCATATATCAGAAGATTCACATGAAAAACTGGAAAAAATAATTACAATGATTCTTCGTCACCTTAAACTCTTGGTAAAAGAAACGGCCGGGCAACTTCTATATTACTTCCTTGAGGATACAGGAATGATCAAAAATATTCTTGATTTCAAATTTCCTCTGGATGAAAAAAAAGCATCTAACATTTCCAAATTCTTCTCAAAGCTCAAAACATTTGAAGCTGAACATGAAGATGCCAGCGTATCCGTGGTTTTAGATTGGATTATGCTTTCTATGGAGTTAGGAGAGTCACCTTTGGCATCCGATACCGACTGGGCAGAGAACGACGCTGTAAATATACTCACCATCCATAGCGCCAAAGGCCTGGAATTTCCCGTTGTCTTTATGGTCAATCTCGTCTCTTCCCGCTTTCCTACAATTGAAAAGAAAGAACAAATTCCCATTCCCCTCGATCTAATCAAAGAAGAATTACCCCAAGGTGACTATCATGAGCAGGAAGAGAGAAGACTTTTTTATGTCGGTATGACCAGAGCGAAGGAGAGACTCTATTTTACCGCCGCAAGCTTCTATGGTGAGGGGAAAAGAGAAAAGAAGGTTTCTCCATTTGTCTACGAAGCACTTGGTGATGATGCAGTTTCGTCCCAAATTATAAAACCGGCAAATCAACTGTCCATTCTTGATTGGCAAAAAAAAGAACAGTTAACCGATATTCCATCACGAAAACTTCTTCTTTCCTATATTTCATATTCCCAACTTGATTCATTTAGGCTTTGTCCTCTTCATTATAAACTTCACTACGTTCTTCATATCCCCCCACCAGTTTCACCAGCACTCTCCTTCGGCGCTAGCGTGCATAATGCATTAAAGGATTTTTATATGCAGGTAAATCGGAAGGAAAAAGCAACAAAAGATACGCTCTTAAGTCTATTAGATAAAAATTGGATTAAAGAAGGCTATAGCGATAAAAAATATGAATTAGAAATGAAAAAAAGAGGACAAAAATATCTGGAAAATTATTATAAAGATGAATTTAATACTAAAATTAAAACCTTGGTAGTCGAACAACCATTCACCACCAGTTTAAAACTCGATGGCCGCATCATAAAGATAGGCGGAAAAATAGACAGAATTGATGACTTAGGAAACGGTATGATAGAAATTATAGATTATAAAACCGGAAGACAGCAGACCAAAAGACAAGTCGATACAGACTTACAGCTCTCACTATACGCTCTTGCCGCCTCCGAAATAGACGAGCCTCCATTTGGGAGAAAAGTAGAGGATGTCACTCTTACTCTTTATTATTTCGACAGCCAGGAAAAAATATCAACCACCAGAACCAAAGAAGCGCTCCAACAGGAAAAAACACGACTCTGGGACTGGATTACCAAAATTGAAACTTCAGACTTTAAATGCAGCGGTAATATTCTTTGTACTACCTGTGAATACAAGATGTTTTGTGGTATATATAATACTGATTAAAGCAAAATGATATATTTAACCGACCTTACTAAATACCTCGACGATTATCTTCACTTCGATCAAAATTTAGCTGTTGCCAAAATTGACCCCTACATGACCAATGGTCTTATTGTAAGAGGAAATGAAGAAGTAAAAAAAATAGGTTTTGCTGTCTCAGCATCTCTTACTCTTTTCCAAAAAGCCAAAGAATCTACATGCGAAGCGGTTATAGTCCATCACTCATTCAATTATCCGCCCTATAACCGTTATGATAGTATTTTCCAAAACCGCATTTCCTATCTTTTTAAAAATAACATTTCTCTTTTTGGTTACCATTTTCTACTTGATGCTCATCCCGAAGTAGGCAATAATTACCAGATTCTTATAGCTCTAGGTGCCAAACCAATCAAACCTTATTTTCATCGAGGCAATCCTTGGGGATGGATAGGGGAGTTTGATAAATCTCAGGATTTTCAAAAAATAGTAAATGATTTTAAAAAATACTCAAGTAAAAGATCTATTGTTTATGATACCGGTCCAGAAAAAGTGAAAAGAGTCGCAGTAGTATCAGGCAAAGGCGCGCCTCTACCTGGTGATATGCAGGCACTTATAGATCAAAAAATTGACCTCTTTATTACCGGAGAAGTACATGAATGGAATAGGGAGCATTTCCGCGAAGCTGATATCAACTTCATCGCCGCCGGCCACTATGCCACAGAAAAATTTGGAATCCAAGCCCTGATGGCTAGAGTACAAGCAAAGTTTAAAGATATTGATGTAGTCTGGCTTGAACTATTAAACGAAGTCTGAGCAATATTCACTTTTCTTCCCAATGTCGAATCTTATCAAATACTTTGTTATCTTCGTTGTAGGTATTTTTATTCTAGGTATTCTATTTTTTGTCTCAAATAATTTTAGCTTATCTGTATCCGAAGTAAAACTTATTACACCTTTGGCCGCAGCCACCAGTCTCCCGCAAAGCGCCTCCGAAGCTGTACAAGGAGCCCAATCAAACGAAAATCTCAAAAACATTGTGGAAACAGGAATAAATGATGACGAAAAAGATTACGGCGTCTTTATAAAAAATTTATCCTCAGGTGAAGAATATTTCTACAATGAGCATGCCAAATTTGAAGCAGCGAGTCTCTATAAATTATGGGTGATGGCTACAGTTTTTGAAGAAATTAAAAAAGGCACTATTGCTGAAGAAGTAGTATTATCAGCAAACCTAAAAGACCTCTATGAAAAATTTGATGTCGCTACAGAATCAGCCGATTTTAAAGACGAAGAAATATCACTTCCGGTATCCGAAGCACTTAGAAGAATGATTACTATATCAGATAACAACGCCGCACTTCTTTTATCAGGTAAACTTGGCCTATCCAAAGTAAGATCGTTTTTATCCCGTTATGAGTTTGCAGATTCCAGTATGAAAGAAGTGCCAATCACTTCAGCCTATGATATTGGCATATTTTTTGAAAAGTTGGAAAAGGGAGAAATTATAGATCAGGATTATTCCCATCAAATGATTGAGATACTCAAAAATCAAGCCATAAAAAGAAAAATACCTAAATATCTTCCGGATGATATTGAAATAGCTCATAAAACAGGAGAATTGTATCCCTACACACACGATGGAGGTATTGTCTATAGTCCCAAAAATTCTTTTATAATCATCATTATGTCCAAAGACCCTAAATACAAAGAAGCTGAAGAAAAAATTGCCAAACTAAGTGAATCAGTCTTCAATTATTTTGAGAAATAAATCTCCTCCAGTTCCTTCGATTGCCCAAAAGCAATTCTATCCAAAATAACATTCTTCATTCCCATCATTGAGGAAGAGGAAAGAGTGAATTCACCCCATTTATTGTTTACAGAGTCGACAGCCTCCTGTATTTTATATCTTTTTTCTTTGTCTCCAAAAAGTTCTAATTGTTGGATAGAAAAAGGTATAAGATCAAAACAGGAAACAGAAAGGTTCCTTACTTTTTTGATTATTGGTTGTTGTTTAATGAGCCACAGTGATTTGGAATAAAGTTCGTAAGTTGTGGCAAGGTTACTTGAAAACTTTTGACTCTTGTGCCAATAAGTTTGGTCAGTATAAAGTATCTCCAGAGAAATACCCCGAGCCTGAAAGTTTGCACGTCTCAGTCTTCTTCCCATTTTCTCTACTAACCTAAGAAGCAGCTTAGCTATTTCTTTCTGGTTCGCAGTTTGTTTTCCCAGAGCATAGTTTTGACCAAAACTTTTTCGTGCAAAATCAATATTATCTACTTCCCAACCTCTCAATCTTTGATACCATTGTCTTCCCAGAACACTTTTAAATACTCTATGCTGAAGAATGGTAACAGGCGCCTCAAGAAACTCAAGTGGTGTAAATATTTTATAAGCATTCAGTCTTGCTTGAAAATTCACATTGATACCCGGAAGATCAATAAGCGTTCGGGTCTTATAAATTTCTCTTAAATTGGAAAAAGTGATCACATCGAGTCCATCAGGTTTATGCAGTCCCGCAGCAAGTTTCGCCAGAAAACGATTGGTAGATATTCCTACATTACAAGAAATCCAGTCTCCAATTTCTCTCTTTATTTTCATTTTTATTTCTCTTCCTACATCTTTAAGATCCTTTTCTATATAAGGAGTACCCGAAAAATCTATAACTACTTCATCGATAGATTTTGGCGTCACACTTGCCGAGTAAGCTTTTAGTAAATTCTTAAATTTAATATGAACACTGCGAATTAAAGGTGGATCAGGATCACGCACAATCACTCTCGGATATACTTGACGTGCCTCACCTACAGTCATTCCCATTTTTATCCCCACCCTTTTGGCCTCAATTGATGGAGAAAGAACAAATCCCCGCGGGGTAGTATAAGCGGCGATAACCAGTGGTTTGCCGCGAAGATTAGGATAAGCCTGCTGCTCACACGTAGCAAAGCAGGAATTAAGGTCAATATGCATGAGGGAGGGCATGGCAGTATTAAGAGTAAGATCCATCGACCACCTCCGAAAGCATCCAGTGGAGAGTCTCGCTGTCTAGAGTGAGTTTGAAAGAAATATTGCTATCAGTCAGTATCGAAAAAATATGCAGAAGTTTACGTCCTTGCCGCAGCTGGTGATGAAAGCCAATTTTTATGGTATTGTATATTCTATTTTTCCACTTCACTTTCCATGGGAGAATGGTTCCATTTTTATTATATATAGTTACCACGCTAACTTTTTCATTTATAGTTTCACTCATAATTTAGTGATATTTTCGCACTACCGACACCACTATTCCAAATATAGTCAAATTTTGCTCTGGATATATAGGTGAATAGCGGCTATTAGCCGGCATGAGATAAAATTGCCCCTCTTTTTTGCGAAGATATTTGAGTGTAAATTCTCCGTCTACCTCAGCAGCTACGATATCACCTTCTGCTGGTAGGCTTCCTTTTTCTATCACTACCAGATCACCATCATTTATGCCCGCCTCTATCATAGAATCGCCTCTGACTCTCAGAAGATAAGATCTTTCTGGCCGATTGACCAAAAAAGAGTCAAAAGACATAGTAGAGAGAAGCTGTTCTTCAGCAGGAGTGGGAGGACCAGCCGCAATGGTACCCAACACTTTTAGTTGGGGAAAAAGCTGTTTGGGTATAAGTTTTCCAGTCTCGTCTTTCTCTACAATTCCGGCCTCAATAAGTTTTTTTCCCAAAGCAAAACTGGCTTTTTTGGAAGCGAATCCAAATAGAGAACACATCTCGCTGTAGGAAGGAAGTCTTTTATGTAAAGTAAAAAATTTTCTGATTTTTTGTGCGGCTTGATCCACTTGCATAATAAAATACCCCTATATACAGCGAAAAATCCTTACGGATTTTTCGCCCTGCTCAAGAATTAGTTGGTATAAAGATGAAGTTGTCTTAAATAACTTTTTTGTTCAAGTTCTTTTCTTGCTTGGGAGGCAATTTCTTTCACCTTCCATATCTTGCCTTTGTGAAGGGCAATCAACTGATTATGAAAGCGTATGTATGCGCTCGAGAGTTTATTTTTCTTATATTTACCTGCCATATATAACCATTATAGTAAACGATCGTTCACTTGTCAAGTCCCCATTTAACCTGAACATATTTGGAGTATAATTATTTCAGACATGTTATTGAAGAAACTCTGTTTTAGCTTCTTTTTAATCTTTCTGTTTCTAAAATTACCCCAACCGGTCCTTGCCGAGAAGATAGATAATTATTCAGCTGAAATAACGATTAATAAAGACGGCACTATAAATGTTTCCGAAAAGATTGACTACGATTTTGAAGACTTGGAAAGGCATGGAATATTCCGCACTATCCCTAGCATCAAGACCAACCAGCAAGGAAAAAAATTCCGATTAGAAATCGATAACATTTCAATTAAAGATAGTGATGGAAACTCTTACAACTTTACCAAATCTTATGAAGGTGACAAAGATGACTTACAACTTAAAATAGGCGATCCCGACAAAACCATCACGGGACTTCATACATATATTATTGATTACCAGGTTTCCGGAGCCATCACTTATTTTTCAGATCATGACGAACTTTATTGGAATATCACCGGAAATGATTGGGGAGTACCTCTCTATCAAACTTCTGTAGCCATCAAATTACCCGAAAACTTACCGGAAGTAGATGTACAAATGGATTGCTTCACAGGAGTAGTAGGTAGCACAGAAAAACTATGCCAGTCAACCTATGCGGATGGAAAAGTCACAATCACCACAAGCAACATACTAAATGCAGGTGAAGGTCTTACTGCGGTAGTGGGTTTTCCCAAAAATATAGTAGCAGTTCTTGAGCCAAGAGAGGTTATCAGTTTCTGGGAGACTCCTCTTGGCAAAATTATTTTCTGGGTCTTGTTAATAATCGGATTATTGATAGGATTATTCTGGTACATCATTTATCCTCTAAAAATAGTTTATAAATGGTATAAATACGGCCGCGACCCGAAAGCCCCCATGGGTGTAGCCAGCAGCTGGTATGATCCGCCGGTTACCAAAAACAAACGCAAACTCACTCCCGCCGAAACAGGGACACTAATTGATGAAACTGTAGATCTTCAGGATATTACAGCCTCAATTGTCGATCTGGCAAGAAGAGGCTATCTTAAGATCATCGAGGAAAAGAAAAATGACTTTTATCTTGAGAAGACCAAAGATTGGAAGGCAGAGGAACTCAGAGAATTTGAACATGTTCTTCTGAAAGGAATCTTTAAAGAAAAAGACAAGATAAGAATAAAAGATACTCAATTGGTCGATACGGTGTCTGCTGTGAAATCCTCAATCTATCTTAGTCTTTTAAATGAAGGTTTTTTCCCCCAAAATCCTGATTCTATAAGGAAATTCTATACAGTTATGTGGATTCTAGCCATTGTTACTTTCAATCTTCCCCTTTTTATTGCCGGTTTAGTGTTTGGCCAAGCTATGCCCAGAAAAACCGATTTCGGTGCCCAAGCCGCTAATATAGCGAAATCTTTAAAATATTTTCTTTCCTCTCAAGAAAGACAACTCCAGTTCCAAGCCAAGAACCAACTTATGTTTGAGCGTCTCCTTCCTTTTGCCGTTGCTTTTGGTGTGGAGAAAATCTGGGCAGAGAGATTTAAAGACATAGCTATTAAACCACCTACCTGGTACCAAAGTTACAGTTATGGTACTTTCAATAGTCACTCTTTCGTTTATTCACTAGACAAATCTTTTAGCTCTGTTTATTCATCAGCCACCCCCAAAAGCTCATCATCTGGTTTTTCCTCTGGATTCTCAGGTGGAGGCTCCTCAGGAGGTGGTGGCGGAGGCGGAGGCGGCGGTAGCTGGTAATCTAATTGAGAATAGGAGTTTTTTCAAAATGATAAGCTTGTGATATTTCCCCGGTTTTCCAATTAAACCGCAAGGGTGTGCCTATTGTATATAAAGCTGCATATTTAGCCCGTTCATCCACAGGATAATCAGAATGCATCATAAAAGCATCGATATCCTCATCGGCAGCCGTGATATAAAACGGTACCACGGCATGATAGGCTACCTGCCTTTTTATCCATTGGGGAGTGACTACTACCTTATAAAAATGGGGCTTGGCTGCCGCTTTCCAAAACCCACGGAATCTATCCAAATCATCAAAATGAAGAGTAGGATTATTCCAGAATTCGGCTCGCAGTGGATAAAGACTATGAAAAACCAAAGGTACAATGATCGAAACATCTATAATTTCCATGCCATTGGCCATCTCTTTATTCCATGTAAAAGAGTAATCTTTCATTTCTTCCTGTAAAGTTTCAATTGAGGGATAGACACTTTCAAAGGGATAAAGCATGGCTATGTCTTCATTTCTGGCATAGAAGACATAATTCATATATGCTTCTTTGGGAAATGTCGCCATTTTGTAGCAGTAGGCAGTTTTTTTCTTTCTCTCTTTATCCTGCATGTTGGTTATTTTAACATAGAATTAGAAAAATAAAAGAGATATACTAATAATATGGATATAGCCATAAGACAGCCTTTTGAAGGCAATTACCCAGTGACTTTTCCTTTTGGGGTACGCCCGACAGAACCATCTATTCAGGAAAAATTCCGCAAATGGGGTCTTATAGGACACCATGGTACTGATTATATGGTTCCGACTTCTACGCCTATACTTGCTTGCGATAATGGCCAAGTGATACAGTCAGGAACAAATGGTGATTTTGGCATCTCCGTTATTATTGATCATCTGTGGGGTACTAGTATTTATGGTCATCTGTTGGAGGCCAAAGTTACCACTGGACAAGAATTAAAGAGGGGAGAATTAGTCGGTTTTTCAGGCGAATCAGGAGTCGTTACCTCACCCCATCTTCATTTTGGTATCAAGCCCAAAAATCCTGAACTTGATAATGGCTATTTGGGATTTATAGATCCCACCCCTTTTATAAAATATTCCCAAGACCCTGCCAAACTCGATAAAGTAACCCAGTATGAAATAGATAACAAAAAAACAGAAACTACAATCGACGAAATCGCCAAAAACTTAGCAGAAAACCAAATGAAGAAAAGCAAGTAATCTTCACCCCCAATATTTTATATTTTATGACAGGAAGAACTCATGATCTGGCCGCATTTACAGCCCTAAATTATCTTTTCGTTACCCAACCGCTTGTTCACACCTCAATTGCGACAGTATTTGTCACAATAGGAGCAAATATGTTGGGAGGTGTAGCACCTGATATAGATCAAGCAACAGCTCAATTTTGGCAAAGACTGCCTGCTGGTTCAATAATAAGTAGACTCATTACTCCTATCTTGGGTAGTCATCGTATGATTTCCCATTCATTTCTTGGAATTTTTATTGCTTCACTCTTGAGCCGCTGGATCCTTGATGCACTTAAAAACGTACTTATAGTGGATATGAATTTAGTCTGGATAGGTTTTATGATAGGTTTTATATCACATATCGTCATGGATATTATAAGTAAAGAAGGGGAGCCTCTCCTATTTCCTCTTCCTTTCAAATTTGGTATTCCTCCTTTTCGTTTTCTTCGCTTGACCACAGGAGGAATGATGGAAAAGACCATTATATTTCCCTCTCTCATGCTTTTTAATGGTTATCTTATCTATACTAATTATCATAAATTTCTCGATTTTCTTAAGATTTATATTAAATAACAATCGGAAAAGTGTTAAAATAATTAAATTGTGACCAAAGTAGTTACTATAATAGGAATTGTTATTCTTATTCTGCTAGCTGTTTTTCTTTTTATGCCCAATAAAAATATTTCCAACAATTCATCACCAATTCCCACACCAGTACCTACCGATATTACCTCTCAAGAACCTCCTGCTATGGAGATTGATAAAACTAAATCTTATATTGCTATCCTTCATACAGAAGTGGGCGATATCACAATATCCTTAAATGCCGAAGAAACACCTATTACAGTGAATAATTTTGTTTCTCTTGCCCGGAACAAATTCTATGACAATACTGTTTTTCATCGCGTAGTCAAAGACTTCATGATCCAGGGAGGAGATCCCAAAGGAGATGGTACCGGAGGACCGGGATATAAATTTGAAGATGAATCATTTAATGGTGAATATACTCGCGGTACCCTCGCTATGGCCAACTCAGGGCCCGATACCAACGGTAGCCAGTTTTTCATCATGCACGCCGATACCCCACTTCCCAAAGATTATGTCATCTTCGGAAAAGTTACTCAAGGACTGGATACAGTCGATAAAATAGCCTTGGGAGAAGTAAAAAACTCTGCACCCGTCAAACCTGTTAAGATAATCTCCATCGACATCATCGAGAAATAAATTTTTTTTACGCATTTCTTACATCCCCCACATGCAATCCTTTTATTGAGGCAGTAATATATCTTTCTAAATAGTTTTATATGAAAACTGCCTTTTATCGACTATTTACAGACACCCGAACATATGCCAATTTATCCAATCTCTTACAACTGGTTGATGATTTTCTCTTTAATCTTAACTTGACAATGTTGGCAATTTTATTGTTATCCCTGTTACTAATCCTCAATTATCTCCTCACCAAACGCCTAATTTAAACCAGCCCAGTTCCAATCTGCCATAAATTTGCTAATATGAAATTATGAAAGTTTTTGTTTATGTGAAAACAAATGCCAAAGAAAGCAAAGTAGAAAAAATTGATAACACTACATATAAAATATCCGTAAAATCTCCTCCCATTGACGGAAAAGCCAATAAAGAAGTTGAAGAAGTGTTGGCGGACTATTTAAAACTTCCTAAATCAAAAGTGTATATAGTCTCCGGTTTCAAATCCAAAAGCAAAGTTGTCGAAATCCCGCTATAATGTGACTATATGCCCCTTTTATCAAAAAAAACTTCCTGGATTATACTTACCTCATTTTTGATATTTGACAACATTCTTTCTTACATTGCGGTTACGAATTTCAGTGCCAAAGAAATGAATCCACTTGTTGCTCCATATGTTGAGAAATATCCCATACTTTATTTTCCTATCATTCCTTTAACAATTGTTATCCTATACTTTCTCATAAGCCTTATAAAAAGATTTGCTATGATGATTTTGGATAAAAGTACATATCAAAGTGAGGAAATATTGGAAAGGATCGTTTTAGGCGCTGTAGGTATTTTCTGGTTTGTTGCAAATTCTTTTTTAAATATCGCTTATAAGGTGGGTTATCGCCTACCCACCGATATCTGGCTTCAAATGTTCCTAACAGGTATCTTCCTTGCTATAGTCTATTTCTATGCGTCTTTAGTGGAACTAAAAAAAGGAGAGACTATCCAATAAAGATCTTATTTTCTCCAAAATTAGATTGAAAAAATCAGCCTTGTCTTCAGCTACTTTTTCTTTCGTCTCATAATTCATCTTATATGTTGATGTAGGATTGGTCGCTGCCCCTTTTACATTTTCGGAAGTGGTAGTAGAAGTACTATTAGTTTTATTATTTATTATTACTTTGGATTTGCCGTCAGGTGATGTCCAATCCACATCAGTATTTCCATCACTCTCAAAAGTCTTTTCCTCCCCGTTTATATTTATTACCGTTTTGCTTTGTGTTTTTCCTCCTTCAACTATATTAGTGGTTTTAGTAGACACATTTGAATCACCGGTTGTTACTGTATTGGCAGAGTATATGGTAGTAGGCGTCAAAAGTGAAATTAGAGGAAGTAGTATATAGAGATAGTATTTCATAGGAAGATTCCTATTATACCACCAGATTATATTTTCTCAAGAAAACTTTTTGCTCCTCAACCATATCGGGGGGAAGGTCTTTGAAGAATTTCACAAGACTTGCCTGTTCACTTCCTCGTGGTACTCCTTTTATTATCCTGCAGAGATAATTCACTCCCACAGGCCAGCCATAGCCTCTATCTTTTTCTTCACTAGGGTATTCATTTACACCTATTAGATTTACTACTTCCACTTCCACTCCTAACTCTTCTAGCGCTACTCTTTTCACCGCATCTTCCATAGTTTCCTTGTAAAGAACTGTTCCCCCTGGTATATGCCAGAGGTTTTTATAAGGAGCAATACTTCTATATGTAAGAAGTATTCCCTCATCAGTTTTTATTACTACCTCCACGCAAAGACGAGGTACTTTACTATATATATACTTAAATTCTTCAAGGGATAATCTATTATCTTTCATTTTATTTACCGCAAACAGGCCAAGATGATAGACCACCGGCGTTTATTTTATATGCCGCCGTTTTTATGGATTCCTCGGGATGAAATCGTAAATCAGGATTATTGTCCTGACTCATAGCGTTTCTTGTGGAAATCCATGATGAAGTAGAAAATTGAAAAAGACCTCCATAATCGCCTGCCCTGGCAGAAGGATTATGTTTAGATTCACAATATGATATTTTTACCAAAAGCCCTTTATCTACACCATATGTTTGACCATACTTTTCAAAAAGTACATCTATTTCCTGCGATGAAACAGGTATTGCAGTTGGAAGTGGAGTAGGCGGTATGGGAGTGGGTGAAGGTGTTTGGGTAGGAATGGGTGTTTCAGTAATAATTGTATACTCTAGTGCTACACCTTTTACTTCTGGAGTCTCTTTATATCCTTTTCCGCCACTTCCTATTACCAATACCGCAATTGATGCAAACAATAAAATAGACTGAAACATTTTAAGATGACATTATACACTAGATTTACAATTCATGTATAAAAGAAGATAAGAGAAGCTTAAGAGGTAAGTTTATACATAAAATCTCTTTGTTTCATAATCTTTTTCAAAAAGCCCATTTTTTTCCAGTTTTGAGAAATTTCTTCCGACGTTTCCCTAAGTTCTTTGTCTATTTCGCTAATTTCCGGATTGACTCTGAGAGCCATCTGATTTATCCCCAGAAGTTTGAGTCCTTCAAGAGATTTGACTCGCGAAAGTGCTACATACCCCATCCCTTCCACAAACGACTTGGACAGATCAATCTCTGCCGCGTCCAGTGTCATGCCCTGGCTTTTGTGCACTGTAATTGCCCAGGCAAGTCTCAGAGGTATCTGAGTAAGCTCAGCTATAGTTTTCTCACCCTCGCTTATCGTCCATGAAGCCCGTTTGACCTCTATTTTTTTATTATTTAAAGTTTTTACTATCGGGTCCTGGTCCTTATCAAATCCCACAACTCTCCCCAGAGTTCCGTTCACATATCCTGCTTCATAATTATTGCGCACAAACATAACCAGCGCACCGATTCTGAGTTCCAGTACGGCAGGGGCCAGACAATTTCTCTGCATACCCTCGACTAATTTCTCAGGTCCGACACTGCTCATATAATAGAAACGCGGCTCACTGGAGATTTTCTCAAGTTCGGCTTTATTGATCATATCCACATCCACATTATGGGTATAAAGCCGAGTCGGCCTGAATCCATCAGGAAATTTATTTTCATTAGCCTCTTTCAAAATTTCATAAGTCGTTTCATCGATCTTATTATGTCTTATATCATTTAGAAGCTGTAAAAACCTTCTCTCACTATGGCGTTTGGGACTGGCCAAATAACAAATACGAAGATCCAGAGACTTCCATGCTTTAGATTTAAACACAAAATCTATGTTCTCACGATCACGTGACACTGGAGGAAGCTGAAAAAGATCACCCGATAATATCACCTGAAGACCTCCAAACGATGCATAACTTGCCTTCATGAAGCGCACTATTTTTTCTATTTCATCAAAGCGATATCCATGCATCATGGAAATTTCATCTATTATGAGTACTTTGGCCTCTGTTATTCTTTTCTTTGTATGATATTTGCGGGCAAGTTCACGCATTTCATCATCTCTTATATATTCTCTTATCCCCAGTCCAGACCATGAATCTATGGTGACTCCATCCAAGTGTGTTGCCGCAATCCCAGTAGTGGCGGTGACTCCGATAGCTATTTTTTTATTCTTGAGGTACTTGATATACTCATTTAGCACATAAGTTTTTCCCGTACCCGCTTCACCTGTCAGGTACACGTTATATCCCATCTTCATGATATCAAGGGCTTCTTTTTGCGTCATATCAATGTATTATATAGTATTTTAGTATCTACTTTGTTGGCGTCTTCAGTAGTGTGGAGGTTACCAGTTGATCCATTGTATAATAGTATGTAAATGGAACTTTTTTTCATACTCATCCTAATCCTTCTAAATGGTCTTTTCTCCATGATCGAAATTGCCCTCGTTACTTCACGTAAAAGCAAACTGAAATATTTAGCTGATTTAGGCAATACCAAGGCACAAATAGCTTTACAGCTTGCTGAAAAGCCAAGCAATTTTTTATCCACAGTACAAGTGGGAATTACATTTATTGCCATCCTCACAGGTGCAATAGGTGAGGGAAGCCTAGTCCAAAAACTCTCATCAATAATAGAATCGTTTCCCTATATTGGTTTTATACACGAGCAACTATCTTTTATTGTAGTTATTGCCTTCATCACCTACCTCTCAATTGTAATTGGAGAATTATTACCCAAACGTATTGCTTTAAGTAACCCCGAAAAAATCGCCTTAATTACTGCTCCTATCATGCAAATTATATCGGGCATTTTTTATCCAGTAGTGAGAGTGTTGACCTTCTCTACCGAACATATCTTTAAATTAATTAGACTAAAATCTCCTGTAAGTCAGGCCATAACTGAGGAGGAAATAAGAGTTCTCATACGAGAAGGTACAGACATGGGTATATTTAATAAAACAGAAAAAAAACTCGTTGAGCGGGCTCTTCAGCTGGATGATCTTAGGGTCAAAGATCTTATGACTCCAAGAAAGAGCATACTTTATTTTGATATCCAGAAATTTTCCCAGGATCCGCTCAAACATATAGCTAATTATCCCCACACTAGAATATTATTTACAAAGGGTAGTCTTGATAAAATTATTGGCGTGATTCATGTGAAAGAAGTACTTCATCACTATCTTGCCAATCATAATATGAATATAGAAGGCAAACTAAATAAACCACTTTTTATCCCTGAAAATACCAGAGCTTTGAAGGTGCTTGAGATGTTTCGTCACTCACCCGTTCACATCGCCCTAATTCTAAATGAATACGGGCATATAGAGGGACTAGTCACTCTCAATGATATTTTGGAAGCTTTAGTCGGTGAAATAAAGTCCCAAAGTATTCATGATCCTCAGGTGGTAAAAAGACCCGACGGATCATTATTAGTTGATGGTATGACTACTATAAGAGACATGACAAAGCTTTTAAAAATAAAAGACCTAAACCCCGAAGAACTGGATACATACCAAACTGTGGGAGGACTTGCGATGTCTCATTTGGATAGAATCCCCAAATCAGGTGATGCCTTCCTCTGGAAAGGATATAATTTTGAGGTGGTGGATATGGATGATAAAAGAGTGGATAAAGTGATTATTTCAAAAACTAAAAATGAGTAAAAAAAGAAAGTGATAATTTGGGTCAAATCGCTCATCCTAAGCGATCCTTATCTTTTGAGACCCATTCTTTACCTCTTGCCCTTTCTGTTGTATAAATAGTTACTGTTTCCATTATGATAGCACCCATCAAATGTCCCCACTGTGGCGAAAAGATCGAAGTCTCAGAAGCTCTCACTCATGAGCTTGAAGAAAAGCTTACCTTACAATTATCTCAAAAACATCAAAAGGAACTTGCTGACGTCAAGAGACAGGCAGAAGAGAAAATTGAAGGAAGAATCAAAGAACAATTCGAACTCCAACTGCGATCCGCCAAAGAAGATCTTGAGGAAACAAAGAAAAGAAACCGAGATTTATTGGAACAATTATCTGATCTGAATAAACTTCTCAGAGATTTAAAAAGAAAAGACGAAGAAAGATCTCTCGAAATGGAGAAAAAGCTTCTGGAGGTTGAAGAAAAGACAAGAGAAGAAGCCAAAAAAAAAGCAGCCGATGAAAATCACTTAAAGCTTCTCGAAAAAGAAAAACAGCTGATTGATGCTCTGAAAATGAATGAGGAATTAAAGCGTAAACTCGAACAAGGATCCATGCAGACTCAAGGTGAAGTGATGGAATTGGAGCTGGAAAAAATATTAGGCCTGGAATTTCCAAATGACAAAATTACTCCGATTGGTAAAGGGATAAGGGGAGCCGATATCATCCAGGAAGTCTGGGATAGAAATGGCAATAAATGCGGCACCATCCTCTGGGAATCCAAAAATGCCAAATGGAACAGTGAATGGATAGGAAAACTCAAAGACGACCAAAGACAGATAAAAGCCGATATAGCAGTCCTTGTTTCCGAGAATTTACCCAAAGAAATAAAATCCGCCATTTTCAAAGAAGGCATATGGCTGGCTCAACGAACATTTTTTGTGGGTATCGCCATGGCTCTTCGTCACAATATTATTCAAGCCTTCTATATCAAGAAATCAGTCCAGGGCAAAAATGCCAAAATGGAAATTCTCTACAATTATTTATCAGGAATAGAATTTAAACAAAGAGTGGAATCAATTGTTGATTCATTCACACTGCTTCAGGAAGAACTGGAAAAAGAGAAACGCTGGTTTGCCTCCAAATGGGCTCGCCAAGAGAAACAAATAAGAAACGTCATGGACAATACCCACGGCATGCATGGAGACCTCAAAGGCATCATGGGCATTACTTTACCCGAAATCAAAAGCCTCGACTCTCCGGATTAATATTTTTTGATCTTTTTCATAAAATTATCTTTCTTCTGAAAATCTTTATAATTGATTGTTACAACAAAACGATTTTCTTTCGATGCTACATCATAAATTTCTTCATCACTACTTTGAGAAGAGAGATCTAAATCAAAAACAATGTGTTTTATATTAGCTTTTTTTTGAAGTCTTTTAAATATAGAGGATTTTGCGAAGGCTGCATCAAGTAAAAGTCGAAACTTTTTATGTTTTTTGGAAGATAGATGTATAAATTTACTGATAGTGCAATTTCTTTTTGTAGTAGACCAATATAGCAATCAAATCTTTTTTTGTTAAATCTTTCAGTTGTGGCAATTCTTTTTTCAGATCCGATAACGTATAGTTCATACTTATAAGCGCCAAAATCCTCGCAATAGGAATTCTTGTCCCTTTTATTACCGGTGACCCTCCAAGTACTTTCGGATTTGTTTCAATTATTTCTGGCATTTGCCTATAGTCTATTCCCCGCACCATATGATGTCAATATTACAGGATTAATAAATAGTAAATATTAATGAAATATAAAATCATGATAAGAAACTATCTCCATCCCCCCAAATCTCTCATAAACCGAGCATACTGAGGAGATTAACGGATATCAACCATGAAAAATTATCTTAAAGAAATGAATCGTCTCATTCATATCTCTTCCATTCCAAAATAGAATAAAATGCTATATCTACTATAACATCTTATAATTTTGAGCAGTTATAACTCTGTCGCTATATTTTAAACTGACTTTATCTTTAAATTGTTCTTCTAAATCCGCCAGTATTCTCTTCTTTAAATTTTTCAACTCCAATGCTTTTTTTCTTGCAAGCTTCTCAATACTTATAGAAATTGTCTGGTGTGTTCGGATACTTAATGCTCCACTTTTCTTTCTATTTCCCTTATTTAAGTCATCTTGATATTCACCTCTAGCTTCTTGAAGGACTTTTTCATCAAGTACACCTAATTTCACAAGGTAGTCTTCAGCCAACACAACTCCTTTTTCTTCCTCATCTATATTGACTCCTCTAGTATAAAATCTCATGTGGTCGTCTTCTAATGCTCTTTTTAGTAGAGCGTTTTCCGTATTATCGATATTTCTGACGTCTAATATATGGGGTAACATTGGTTCAGGACTGCGAAATCCAGGAATCTCTTGTTCGGCATAGGCAGCTACAATCATCTCCCCCCCCATGGGTCTTAAATGATTGATTGTATCTTCCATCACTTGTCTAAAGACGTTCGTACCCATATAAGTTAAACTCCAAGTCGCTGTAACTAAATCTAATTCATCTATATGTTCGTGTACTAGGAAATCATTTAATCTTTGTCTAGCAGTAAGTGAGTAATACACATTTCTTGCATGAATATTAGAATTTAGTGTGGTATTTTGTGAGAGTTCCTTTGTGACATACATTTGTTCTGGACTTGTGGCATCAGTAATTCCAATAAGACGCAGACTTAATTGCGCATTCTCTGCAAGAAACTTCCTAGCCTGAGGACAAATCTGTGGATTATTTAAAAATTCCTTGAATAATATAGCATCGCCACTTCCAATATCTAAGATATTAACCACGTTTCTATTTTGACTCTTTGCCAGATTGAGTTGTCTTACTAGAATATCATCGAATGTACCTACATGACGATCCTTATTCCATACTGCCTCGCATCGTTTAATTCCTCTACCAAACTCCTGAGCATTTCTTGATCCGTGATAAACATCTATTAATGGTCTAATTTCGGGAGTTGCATCTGTCATGCATAAATAGTGTACTATATATTTACCTAAAGGTCAGTATAACCATTCATGGAACTGAATAGTTAGAAATAACTTTTTAATTTGAGAAATACTTCACGAACTCTATACATAAAATTATAAATGGTATATAAATACGGATTAATTACCAGATCATAACTTCCCACAAATTCCGTGAGTTTTGCCCCATAGCCTTCCTTAAATCTATGAAATCCATACCAGGGGTCTTGGGGATCGGGGTCTGGGCCCAGTGCTCCCCACATATCAAAAAGTTTCGCATCATTTTTCTTGCCCCATTTTATGGCTTCCCACATCATAAGATTTGAAGCCATGACGTTACGATGTTCCGATGATGAAGCGCCATATGGATAATAGACAACGCCATTGAATAAGAATACTATCCAGGCTACCAGAATTTTATCCTGATACGTAGCCGTAAAAAGATGAGCAATATCTGATTTGGAAAGCGTCTCCCACATAAGCTTATGATATCTTCGGTCATGAGCAAAAAACTTTTGCCTCCTGGTCGTTTCAAATGTAAGACGCAAATATTCTTCAAATGCTTCCTGACTATCATCTTCCGTCACCGTCACTTCATGTTTCTCTGCCACTCGAATATTGTATCTAGTCTTATTATGCATATTCTTAAGCAGTTCCTCTTCATTTCTATTAATATCCAGTTGAAAAGTATACTTGGTAAAAAGCGGATGAGGAGAGGGTTGGATATTCAATTCTGAATTCTGATCCGCCAACTGGCGGACTAAATGCTTTTCAATATTCGGTTCTAGCTTAATAAATATGCATTTATATTGCTTTCCCACTTCCACAAGCTTTTCCAGCATTTCGTGACTTGGCAGAATCCCTTTTGGAAAATAACCTATTGAATAAGTAGTGTGGGGGATTGGATGTAATGTAATTTGCGCCGTTTCTGTAAGTTTGTTATCGTCATATCTGCCAAGCCGAATTACTTTTACTCCAGTTTTTTCCCGAAATTCACCCCATTCCCATGATTGTAACGGGTGTAACGCTAATTTATTAAATGATTGTTTATCTTTTTCAGCTACTTCTTTTATATCCATGTATTTTAAAGCTAATTGCTAAAAGCTAATCGCCAAAAGCCATATATGTTATCATTATTATATATGAATCTTACCGATACTAGAAAATTTCAGATTCTAGGAGGGATTCTCATTTTCATTATTATTGTTATTCTTTTATATCTAAAAAACAATTCCTACTTCCAGTCAATGCTTATGAAATCAGTACCAGCACCAACCCCCACGCCCTCAATTATTGATGACAATATTATTATCCCGGGCAATCGGGGTGAAAAAGATAACCTTACTAGCAAAGCAAAAACGGATTTAGCTCAAAAACTTAATATTCAAGAAAAAGAAATTTCTGTAAAAAATATAGAGAAAAAAGACTGGTCTGACAGTAGTCTAGGATGTCCAAAGCCCGGTATGATGTATGCTCAGGTTATCACCCCAGGCTACCTCATTACTCTTGAAGCTGGCGGCCAAGAATATAATTACCACACTTCATCAGAAATAGTCAGTCTCTGTCAGAGATGATTCCACTATTCCACTCGGCAAATCCAGAACAAAACGGGATACAATATTAGATGTTCTTTGTCCAAAATATAACCTTCTCGCAGCATATGTGATATACAACTTTTTCATTGCTCGGGTAATTCCCACATAACAAAGCCTTCTTTCCTCAGAAAGCTGTTCCCGATCCATAAGAGCTCGAGCGTGGGGAAATAGTCCTTCCTCCATACCCACCATAAAAACCACAGGAAACTCCAGTCCCTTGACCGCATGAAGAGTCATCAGAGTGACGGCATTTTTTCGGTCATCTTTATTATGGCTAAAAAGAGGCTTATTTTGCGGTAAATATTCCTGCTCGACTAAACTTATATTTTCCAGAAAGTCCAAAATAGCTGGAAATTCCGTAGCCACAGACCGGACTTCCTTTATATTTTCAAGTCTCGCAAGATCCTCTTCCACATCTTTATTGTACAAAGATAGGTAATCAGTAGCTTCCAGGGTTTTATCGAGTATTTCCAGTGTAGTTAGTTTACTTATATCGAATTCAGTGCTAAATTCCAAAAATTTATCCAGACGTTTTTTGCCAAGTTTAGATATCCTTTTGAAGGAAACCATATCTTTGGGGTTTACTAGCACTCGAAGATAAGAAATTACATCCTTTATTTCGCGGCGTTCATAAAATCTTACCCCTCCCACCAATATATATGGAATTCCCAAGTGTAAGAATACTTCCTCAATCGTTCTTGACTGGGCATTAGTTCTATAAAGCATCACAAATGAAGAATAACTATAATTCTTTTCCTCTGCTATTATTTTATGCATTTCTTTTATGGCGAAGTTCACTTCATCCTGCTCATCTCTGGCCTCATAGACAGTTATTGAAGGACCTTTCTCATTTTCGGTCCAGAGTTTAAGTATAGGGTGGTCCGTATTTTTGGAAATTACGCTAAATGCCGCATCCAGTATCTTTTGTGTCGATCGATAGTTTTGTTCCAGATTAAAAACTTTCACATCCGGAAAATCATTCTTAAAGTTAACAATATTTCTAAAATTTGCCCCTCTCCAGGCATATATTGATTGGGAAGCATCGCCGACCACTGTAATATTACGATATCTTCCAGCAAATAATTTACTTAATGTATATTGAGCCTGATTGGTATCCTGATATTCATCGACTAATACATATCTGAATTTTTCCTGATAACTCGAAAGTACATCCGGATTTTTCGCAAAAAGCTTCACAGTCTCAAAAAGAAGGTCATCAAAATCAAGTGCGCCGTTTTCGTGCAGAAACTTCTGATAATCTATATATATTTCAGCCACAGTCTCCTGATAATATCCCCGCGCATATTGGGGATACTCCAGAGGCGAAATAAGCTCATTTTTTATACCCGATATGCTTCCCCCCACTGATCCCGGATTGAAGCTTTTACTTGATATATTTTTATTATTCATGATAGTTTTCATTGCATCTTTTTTATCGACCTCATCATATATGACAAAATTGGGAAGGACTCCTATATGTTTTCCATCTCTTCTCAGTATCTTGGCGCAAAGCGAGTGAAATGTACCGGCAAAGGGGAGATTAGCTGTTGGCTGTTGGCTATTAGCTGATAGCAATTTGAGTATCCTATCCTTCATTTCACTAGCTGCTTTATTGGTGAAAGTCACCATTAGTATATTTGCTCCATCTATTTTTTTCTCTGTCATAAGATGAGCCGTTTTATATGTTAAAACCCTTGTTTTGCCGCTTCCAGCACCGGCTAGTATAAGTATTGGACCGTCAGTATGAGATAAAGCCGCTTTCTGATCTTTATTTAGGCTTTCAAAAAGTGATTTTTTCATGTTACAATAGCAATTATGGATGGACCTAAGAAGTATATTATAGGCAATTGGAAATCAAATAAGAATAGACAGGAAACAAAAGATTGGTTTTCATTTATATCAAAGCAAAAATTTTCCAAAAAGACATATCAGTATTTATCAGTAGTGGTTTGTCCGCCATTCCCTTATTTATCTTTATCTCGCGTACTTATCTCTGAAAGTCAATTAACCATACAGCTTGGAGCGCAAGATGTATCTCCTTTTCCAAACGGTGCGTATACAGGAGAAATAACGGCTATCATGATTAAAGAATACGCAGAATATGTGCTCATCGGCCACTCGGAAAGAAGAAAATATTTCCACGAGGATGATAAATTATTGGCAGAAAAAGTAACAAGAGCTATGGAAGCAGGATTAAAAGTAGTCTATTGTGTCCCTGATGAAAAAACAGAAGTACCTCAAAACGTTGATCTTATAGCTTATGAGCCTGTTTGGGCTATTGGGACTGGAAAAGCTGATACACCAGAAAACGCAAGTCAAGTAATTGGAATCATAAAACAGAAATATCCCCAAAACCAAGTCATTTATGGGGGAAGTGTCACGCCGGAAAACGTCGTCTCATTTGTATCCCAATCAAATATAGATGGAGTACTTCCGGGAGGCGCCAGTCTTGATCCTGTCAAATTTTCCCAAATGGTAGAAAGCATCAGTCAAATTTAGCCTGCCTACCGCCAGGCAGGCCGCAAGAGTCATGTTTTCAAAACTAAAAAGAAAAATCTTCAAATATATCTTCATTCCAAAAACCCTTTTAGTAGGAGCTTTTATAATTTTGCTTTTATATTTTGCTCAAAAAACTCTCTTACCTTTTTATAAATTTGCTAAGCAAAACTCCCTAAATTACGAAACTCTCTCCGCAATTATCTTTAACAATACTAACCCACTAAAAAAAAGCAGCGACAGAACCAATATTCTTATCATGGGCAGAGGTGGAGGCAATCACGAAGGTCCATTTCTGACAGACAGCATAATTTTCTTAAGTCTTAGTTTAAAAAGTAAAGATGCAGTTTTAGTATCCATACCCCGCGATGTCTATTCTCCTCTTCTCAAAGACAGAATAAATAGCGCCTATGAAAGAGGTGAAATCAAGAAAAAAGGAGGAGGTCTTATATTATCCAAATCAATTATTGAAGAAATAGTTGGCCTACCCATCCACTACGCCTGGATCATAGATTTTTCCGGATTCAAAAAGATAATTGATCTAGTAGGGGGTATTGATGTTGATATTGATAGAAGTTTTGATGATTATGAATATCCTATCGAGGGAAAGGAAAATGCCGATTGCGGCAAAGATGACCCTGATTTTAAATGCCGTTATGAACATATTTCCTTCAAAAAAGGTATGGAGCATATGGACGGGGAGAGAGCTTTAAAATTTGTCAGAAGTAGACACGCCGAAGGCCAAGAGGGCACTGATTTTGCCAGATCGCAAAGACAGCAAAAAGTGATGCTTGCCCTAAAGGAAAAATTGTTGTCCAAAGATATCCAAAAAATTTCCAATCTCAAAAGCCTCTATCAGGGTTTTAATGAGGCTACGGATACAGATATGAAACTGGGAGATACATTGGTACTTGCCAGATTCCTTCTGGACTTCTCCACAGATAATATAAGAAAACCTGTCCTTGATTGGGGTGACGAAGAACAAAAAAGAAAAGGCTTTTTTGTCAATCCGCCATTACAGAATTATGATGGTCAATGGGTCTTAATACCAAGCGAAGGTGAAGGAAATTATTCCAAAATCCATAAGTATATTGCCTGTTGGATCGAAAACCCCAAATGTGAAATGACTCCTTAAAGAGCAATCCAACCAAACACTGCAATAAGAAGTCCCCCAGCTACAGCAATTATTGCAGGAAGCATATTTCCTGCCTGAGGAATCTGGGGAGCTACTACTTCTGTGGTAGGTGAAGGAACAATTGAAGATGGAATTACCTGGGCTATAGTAGTGGGAGCCGGCGTAACGCTTGCACCTGCCCCTTTCATGACGATTGTTTGCTTACAGACATCCGGTATATCGCTCCAGTCACCATTATTGTCCTTTATTCTGACTGATGCTATAAATGTGCCTATTTTAGTATATGTATGTGTTATGGTATAAGAATCAGTAGTTTTAAATGTCTGTTCTATTTTTTTGGTTTCACCATCACCAAAGTTGAAATCGAATCCTGCAATATATCCCTCGTTATTATCATAACCGGAGCCGACAAAAGTAACCGCAAGAGGTACGTCTCCACTTGTCGGGCTGGCAGAAAGACCAGAACATTTGGCTACTACATTTGGCTTCGGCGTCCCCGTGGGGCCTGGTGCTTCTGTAGGTGTGACAGAGGGTTCTGGCACCTCAGTGGGCGTAGGTGAAGGTCCAGGCGTATTAGTCGGTTGAGGATTCAAAGTAAATTCTAAGGTGCATGCGGGAGGAGGTACCTCCTCCGCTTTTGGCTTCTCTGGAGCATTGGGAGTGACAGCCTCCTGCGTCGTCAGTTTTATTGCCGTCAAAAGTCCGAGTACACCTATGACCAAACTGGTAATTATAACAATACTAAGTATTACTATTTTTTTCATTATTGAGTCCTGCCTTCAAATTTGAAAGTTGTTACCCCAGCAGGCATCGTATAAGGAGTCGATGAATAAAATTCATTTGTGCCCGAACGTTTCTGTGTCAGATTGACCCAGTCAC
>Ga0155063_124_pt1 | contig 43192 bp, 45 predicted proteins | sample RifCSPhighO2_01_FD_106031 | JGI IMG/M metagenome (GOLD analysis project Ga0155063, IMG submission 106031) | Candidatus Gottesmanbacteria bacterium RIFCSPHIGHO2_01_FULL_39_10 | reverse complement strand
GGGGATGAGGTACTGGTATCGGTGGTGGTCGTTGTGGTGGACCCTGAATCGCTTGGAGGGGGTGATGATTGAGTAGATGTGTCGGTGGTAGTAGTTGTGGTAGTGGTTGATGTTGATCCACTTGAGCCGCCGTCGGACATACACCAACCGCCATTATCGCTCATCCAGTGATAGCCTGATGGGCAGGAACCGGATGATGAACCGGTACTTCCTGAAGTTGATGTAGATGTTGATCCGCTTGAGCCACCACTAGATCCACTGTCGGACATACACCAGCCGCCGCTATCAGACATCCAGTGATAGCCTGATGGACATGAGCCAGATGTCGATCCAGTTGATCCGCCAGATGATGTGGTTGAAGTGCTTGATCTGCATGAGCATGTGCCATAGTCAAACCATTGACCGGATGAGCAGCCACCGGATGGATAAGTGCATGATCCGCTGGTGGATGAATATCCAGAATAGTAACTTCCTGAGGAAGTGTTGGATCTACATGAGCATGTGCCCCAATCATAGTAGCTATTCGATCCGCATCCGCCTGATGGGTATGTACATGAGCCGCTTCCTGATGAATAGCTTCCTGTTGAATATGAGGTGGTTTTACAACTACATGTGGAATAATCATACCAGGCTCCATTTCCTCCACAACCTCCTGAGGGATAGGTACACGATGATCCTGTAGAGGAACCTGAGGGTTGACAGCTATAACCATTCCACCAATAGCCGCCGGGGCATGAACCCGAAGATGAATAGGTATTCCCGGTGCTTGTATATGATCCACTGTTGTAGGTGGGTATACAGCCTCTGCCATCCCAATAGTATCCCGGACCGCAGCTGCTTTGGGTCAAATTAGGTGAATAATAAGAGGTGCTGCTGGCTACGCATCTTTGCCCATCCCAGTTTGTACCGCCCGGACAGGCTCCGTCATTACATCTTCCTGTTGATGTGTTAAATCCCTGACTTCCACAATTGATACTTCCCGAAGGAGTATAACCTGTGGAGCCTGATGGTACATATGTACCACCATCAGACATACACCAGCCGGGTGCACCTTGAGAAGGCGCCATCCAGTGGTAGCCTGAGGGACATTGTCCGGAAGCGATAGGTGCCGGTCCAGAACCGGGTACGGATCCGGGATAAGGATTGGTGGTATAGTTGGTCGGTGCAGTTCCCCAATAAGAGGGAGCGGAGTAATTGGGGGAGAAAGTAGAGTAGGTACCGGATCCCTGATAGCCATAGCTACCCGGAGGCACTCCCGGAGCATTGTAATATGGCGAGTATGGTGTGTAGCCAGGTCCGCCTCCAGGTCCAGGTCCGGATGAAGAACTATAGTTTCCATAGCTTCCGCCGTTACTCATACACCAACCGCCTGAGTCATACATCCAGTGATACCCATCTGGACAATTACCGGCAGATTCGGCTTTGGGACCCTGGCCATAGACTAGGGGCTTGCCGTCTTTATCCAGAGATGGTTGTGAGTATGATGAAGGGCCAAATGAACCGGTTGGGTTGTATGATGTCCCTGCTGGATATCCTCCGCTTGATGAGTAATATGAGCTTATAGGTATGGCCGCACCCGGTGCCGGACATGGAGTATTGGGTCCAAAAGGAGGGGAGGGAAGATAACAGGGTCCGGCGTTTTGTCTTACTCCTAAGCTATATGATAGAGCTTCGATCCTAGCTAGATCGGTAGGGAGCGCGGCATTGGGGTTTCTTCTTCTAAAATCAGCCACTCTGTCATAGGCGTCGCGGGTGGGTTTGAACTCCTCCTGAAGTGTGGCGACAGCCAAAAGGACATCTTTTCTGTTTTGGAAATCTCCAAGTTTTATTATATCCGGCCTTATCGTTCTGGCTACCTCTTCGATTCTTGTTAGTCTTACATAAGGGCGAAGATCGGCTGGGACTTCCTGGCCGACTTCAAAAGATTTCTGGAATTCATCGAGTTTTTTGACTATATTTTCATTATTCTCCACTACTTCATCTATTTTATCTTTTTGCTCTTTGGCATCGGTTACTTCCTCGAGTTTTTTGAGTTCATCAAGTTTGATCTTGGTACCTTCATTTACTGTGGTAAAATCTTCATTCAGGAAGGCTGTTTCGGGGGCAGTGAGGATGCCGCTTGCTAAGAGATTGTTTATTTCCAGTCTGGCTTCTACTCTTGAGTCCATTCCCAGGATTTTCTTTTTATCTTCTTCTTTGATCATATCTTCAGGTAAAGATTCGATCTTCTCTTTTATTTCATCCGGCAGGACGGGTTCGCCTTTTAGATCTGCGGCTTTATCCACGCCTAAGATGGTGGTTGATGAGGCGGCGGCAATAGTATTGGACTGTTCTTCTGAGGCTATAACTTGGGCTTTTTCCAGTATAAGGTTTTGGTTTATCGCTTCCTGACCCAAGACTTCACCTATTGCTTTTTTGGCATCGGCAGAGAGATTTGATTTGGAAAGATCATTGTATATAGACTGCATTCTGCCGGTATAGTCTGCAAGGGCAGTTTTGAAGGCTTCCTCGTTTTTGTTTTCGAGGGCAAAGTAGCCTTCAACCAGTCTTTCTTTGGCTTGAGCGATCTTTACTTTCTCTCTATTTTCTGGAGTGATTGCTGTGACTAACTGTAGGGTCTCTCCAAATTGCTTGAGTGGATAAAAGGGATTTCCGGGAGCGGCAAAGACAGGTTGGGGGACGTTATAGGCAAAAGTGGTTTCCAGGGGTTCGCCGGGCAAAAAGACACATTTACCTGCGGCCCAGCTCCAAACTGCATTTTCTTCTTTACAAGAAGGCATGGAATCAGCAGGATATGTTCCATTGTCCGGAGCCTCGACACAAGATTGGGATTCAAATGAATAATACTCGTCTTTGTCACACTGATATCTTTTGGCGTTGCCATCATTTACGGGTTCGCCGCCGTCATCCCAGACACAGCCATTGGGGGGCTGATATGAAGAGCCTTGAGGACAAGATTTGGATCTTTCGGCAATTTCTTTTTCATCGCGCGGTGTGGGTTCGGCCGGTGGAGTAGGTAAGTCACCACCTGTAAATGCCTGACATGATTGTGTTTCCCAACTCCAGGTATAAGGTGCTGGACAGATAGGCGCGGAATCTGCTCCAAAACCTTGGCCTTGCTCGTAGGCCAGACATTTTTTAGCGACAAAAGAGTAATATTGTCTGGGTCCGTCGCATTGGTACTGCCAATAGTCATCGATTTGATTACCATTTTCCCAGACACAACCTTCGCCAGATTGGAAGACTGCACCTATCGGACAGGTAGTAAGCTCTGCGTCGGCCCGAGCAGGAGGTGAGATGGATGGGGAGGGGTTGGGATTGTCTATAGTTACCTGACCGCCGAATTGACCCAAGTTGATGGGTCTTTTGCCGCTATTTTTGGCCAGCTCTTTATAAGTTTTGATGAGGTCATCCCTGCCTTTGAGATCTTCTTCACTTATCAGTGCGGGGTCGATAGTTTGATTGAGGACTGTTTCTTTTTGGGTAAGATTGTCCGCTTGGGCCCGAAGTGAGGCTGTTTGGGCTAGATCTCTCTGGACTGTGCGCAGATTTTGCAGTTCTTCGACTTTTCTTACTTCGACTAATTGATTGTAATCACTGGGAGCGGAAAGTATCTGGGCTTCATCCATTTTTTTGGCATCGGCCAAGGGGAAAGTACCCAGCTCAACTAATTCTCTGATTTTTTCTCTTACTTCTTTTCTGGAATCTGATTTGACCAGATCATCTACTTCTTCATCCAAAATTACACCCTGGGCTTTCAGGTCTTCCAAGCGGTTGGCCAGAAGCGGGGGCAGAGCGGGTTTGCCTTCAATATCGGCTGTGATATCTATAGTATCTTCTACTTTTTTGATGGTATCTGCTATAAGTTTTGGCTGATCCTCGGGGACGGGAAGCAGGCCTTTTTCAAAGATGGCTTCGTGGCGGGCGGCCTGGGCCTCAAATCTTTGGGCAATATCTTCTCTGTTTTGATTTTCCGGGGCATTTTCCAGGTGATTGCCGGCTGAGGTTATGGAGTTTTGATATTCTTTTAAAGTTGCACTATAGAGAGCCGCTTTGTTTTTGTCATCTTTTATGGCTGCTGCTTCGGCTAGGCGCCTCTCTGCCATCTGGAATTGACGATTGGCTTTTTCCAGGGGATCAAAAGTAAATGTATAAGTTACTTGTTCGCCAAATCTTTTGAAGAAATAAGCTGGATCTCCGGGGAGCGGACCGCCTACTTCGGCTAAATAAGGTTTGACGTCCGGCGGGGGAACGGTGGGGAAAGCAGTGGGGGTGGGCAGTTGGGCGGTGGTGTTGGTATCTGTGGTGGTGTTTTCATCCGGAGTATCGGTGGGGCTGGGACTTACTGAGGCTAATTCTTCCAGAGCTTTATAAGTAGGATTGTCACTTATTGATTCGGGGTAAAATTTGGCGACTTCGGACTGCTGATCGTTTGAGATATTAGTAAGATCTACAGATTGGGCAAGATCATTTGCTCTTTGGTACCAAAGATAGGGTTTTATTTCCGGGGGAGGCGGTACATTCTGTGGACCATTCTGCCATTCTGATATTTTGTCTTGTACGTCTTCATCCGGTTGGGGTAGAGTGTGATAGACTCTTAGTTCGGCAAGCTCGAGAGTATTTTCATATTGTTTATGAAAATCGGGATAGCGGCTTTCTACGCGGGTATCAAGTTTGGCCAGATCAGCCGGGGGGAAGGCATTCCCTGAGGCTAATTTTTCCAGTTCTTCTCTTACTTCTGTTCTTGTTTTGAGGCCATATAATTTGTTGCTTTGTTCCTCGGAAAGTACGCCTTGTTCTTTCAGGCTGCCGATAGCTACATTCAGACCTTCGGGTATGGGGGGTTCTCCTTTTACTTCGGATATTGCATCCAAAACGTGCTGGCTACTTGATGAGATCTGCTGCCAGTTTTCCGACTGGGCCGGGATGGATGAAAGACTAAGGGACTGGCTTAAGACTAATTCGTGAGTAGCTGATTTTTCTATATTATCAAAAAGAGATTGAGCTTGGGGAGAGGAGTTGTCCGGGAAAGCGGAGATATTGGCGGCGATAGTATTTAAATTTTCTTGATAGTCAGCTACTGCTTGATGGGCGGCTTCTGTTTTGCCTGATGCGAGCATGTTTCCTGCTTCGGCCAATCTTTCATTGGCAAAGCTTAAGCGCAATTCTTCTCTTTTTATGGGATCGAAAGTGGCGGTAAGCTGTATATTTTCGGCAAATTTTTCAAAACCATAAAAAGGACTGTCGGGCATGATACCCTGAGCCTTGGGTAGACTGACTCCTTCAGGAAGTGTGGGGGCGGGGAGATTTTCGAGAGAGGAAAGTGAAAAACCTAAGACTTGGGAGTTGCTATAATATGGTCCGTAATCGTAGTAATCACTTCGGGCGGCAAAGATGGGGGTAGAAGAAAGACCTAAGATAGTGAGTACTATCAGGCAGGTAAGATAGACTTTTATTTTCTTGAGCAGGGTGATGAAAATCACTTTTTAGCCTTCTTTATAAGATTAGATTAACTTTTTATCACTTGTCAAGGGGTAAAATATAGATTGATATAGATATGATATAGAAATGTGATGGAGATCACAGGGTAGGAGATTAGAAATTAGAGGTTAGAGGTTAGGGAATGAAGAATGAGGGAATGAGTAATTAAGTAATTAGTAATTGAGTAATTGGGAGAGAATAGAAATTAAGATATTGGCAGAAGGGGTAAATCTTGACTGACTATGATAATATATCCAGAGTAATTTTTTATGAAACCAACTACAACTTTAATGGATTTATCGCAAGCCAGGTCAATGTGGAATGAACTGGGTAGATGCAGCTCGTGTAATAAGATCGCTGTTATGCAATATGAAAATGTAGGATTGCCTGGTCCGATATTGATAAGTCCTATGTATATAAGTGGGTATGGAGGAAAAGAAAATACAATTATGCCTCCCGTTGAATATAGGTCTGAGAATATTGTGAGAGTTTGTCTTAACTGTCATATTTTATATGATTCGTTCGAGTAAGTCCACACCGGGTGTGGGATTGGGGATCTAGCTATTATTGATAGTCTTCCGACATTTTTGTATAAATAGCGGATGAAAGGAGAGAAGAATAATGCCTGTTTTTACAGAATTTGAAATAAGATCTAGGGTGAGTGAGGTTATCAAAAGAGATAAGGGGAGATTGATATTTCAAGAAGGGTCATTCAGGATACTAAGGGATGATGATCAGTTTTACTCTATCAAGGTTGCAAAACCTGATGATGTGGTTGGGGAATATAAAGTGGGTTCTTCTGGTGAAGTATGGATGCCACTTCCCCATGGAGGTTCAGCTACTTCGGCTAAAGAAACTGGGGAAAGTTCTTCTGCGTGATTTTTCTTAACGGGATTCATTGGGATAGTCTGTTGAGTGATGAACTGGTTCAAGGACTTGAAAAAGAGAGCCTGACAGGATAAAATGCCGATGAATTATGAAAGAAAGGATTAATTGGGCAAGAGGAGTAGGAGGAAGGGTTGGTCAGCTGTTAAAAGAATTAGAAAAGCGCTTAGAAGAGTTTGATCCTCCTACATTTCCACCACCATCAGAAAAAAACGATAAGGTAAGAGCGACCTATGGCTTGCCTCCGCAAATGCCTCAAGTTTCTAATCCTGTTTCAACAGAAACTTCTAAAGGGTCTGATACCACGCAGTAGTTTTTTTCAAGGACCATTGATAAATTAGATAAAAGTCCGTATAATACTGAAAAATTAGGAATGAAAGTAGGAGATATGTATGAGTAATATGATAGAAGATAGGCGAGCCAGGATGGATAGTCCGATTTCGGAGCAACGAGGCCGAGCACTGGTTGATCGTCAGTATGCTGGGTTGCCGAATGGTACGGGACCGGAAAGAAATTTAAAAGTATCTCCAGATCCAGATCATAAAAGTCAAGTAGTTATTCAAGCTGAGACTACAGGAGAGCAAGCAGCACTTGCTAAACATAAAAAAACAAGCGGGGTTGCTTCTTATCTTCCTGTTCCTGATGATTCAAACATGGTAGCCGAGGTTAACATAAAACCAAAGGGTAAGAGAAATAAGAGGGGTGAAAATGTACGAGGTGTAATAGATAGTTTAGGACAGCAAGGTTTCGAAATTAAAATGGATTCGAAGATCAAGAGAGAGATGTATCCTCTCAGAAGACGTGGATAATAGATTTTTAAACGTTCCAGTCCACACCGGGTGTGGGATTGGGTTTTGGTTTTCCTCATTGACAGAGTCTTTTATTTTATATGATAATTTCATAATATATAAGTAGAATCATAATTCTGACGAGTAAATCAATGAAGATTTACAGAAAATACCGTAAATATAAAAAGTGTATTTTTTATTAAGTCCTTTATAGATCACCGCAAGGTGATTTTTTTTATATAAAATATGGCAGTAACAGAAAAAAGACTTGAACAGACGGGTTATGGTCCAAATTCCGGACCTGATTTTGTAGTCACGTCTCAAAGGTTCCCTGAATTGATGGCGGGAAAAGAGAGAACAGGTATGGGAAGAACCATGATAGTAGATCTAGGTTCAACGAATATGAAATTAGCGATGTGGAATCCAAGTGACTGTTTGGCAATTCCGGATGACCACACGGATAATCCGAATTTAGTAAGAAAAGTCCATCTGAAGGATAAGACCGATCAAATGCAATTGACTGGCCTTACGCCGTTTAAATATGTGGATTACGATCGGGTATTGCCTCTTATCAACAGGCATATTGGGGAACTGGAAGAGGCAAACGGTGAGGCAGAAAATTATGTAGTGACCGGTTTTACCAACAATCTGGCTGTCACTTTGGTAAAAAGAGACGATAACGGTGTAAAAACAAGAGGTAAAACATATATTTTACTGGATGAACCTTCAGCTGTAACAGATTTGACAGCTCAGCAGAAAGAGCTGATGCGCAGTCATTCGCCGGATCCGGAGGGATTTGACAGGGATGGCTTAAAAAGGGCCAGTTCTCTTATGAAGGTGGCTTTTATCATAAATCATCCGGAAGCCATTCAGGCACTTTTTGGAGATGAAGTAAAGATTGACGATTTGGAATTTAGCACCATGCAGGGGTTGGTAGCCAGAGATATAGTAAACAGGCAGGATCCTAATTTCATGTTGGGAAATACGGTACCGGCCGGGGGCGATACCAGATCATTTGGAGGAGGCAATATCGAGGGGGCCAGCAGAGAGGCAACTATAGATCTTATTTTAAAAATGGGATTAAGGCCTGATCAGATAGCCTTTGAAACAAGTCCGGTAATCACTTTCTTTGCAAATAGAAGAGAGGAAAAGAAAATGCTACTAATTCAAGATAATGAAGCAAATCTACTTTTGATGCATCATCTTATGGAGACCTATCAGATTCCGGCAACAGCTTTCACTTTTGAAGGAGACAGTGTATGGAAACTGGCGATAAAGGACGGAAAAGACAAATTACCTGGCCTGAAAAGAATAAATGGCATGAGATATATGGCCCAGCGTATGGGTGGAAATGCCACGGAAGACTGGGGACAGAAAATAGCAAATCACATGCAATATTTCGGCATGGATAATTATGGATTTGATTTTTACATTTATCTGGCAAAAATAATCAGGGAAAAAGAGAATGATCAATCAACTAATTTTTTTTATTACCCTGATATTGGAGACAGGGGCGTACTGGTGGATGCAGATGGGGCAGAAGTAAATCCATATGGCGGCAAATATGATAAACAGCAGCTTAGAGATATGATTTGGGTCATACAAAGGGATGCTTTATTCGGAATCAGAGAAAAGCAGGACAGGATAAGACATGCCAAGGGAATACCTGTCGATGAAACTCTAACGGTTATACACGGCGGGTTAACGAAGAACAGACCGGCTGTGGATCTGGCAGCCCAGATATTGCCCGGGAATGTGGCGGTTTTGCGGAATGCTTCATTTGCCGGGCAGGCGGCATTCTTGCGGGCCATGACATTGCAGGGACATAGTATAGATTCATTTGGAGTCAGTTTGGTAGATGTGCCGTCCAGCTTTAAAAGGGATTTGGAATATGAAAAGTGGCAAGAGGTAGGTGAGAAAGTAAAATCAATGTTGCCTAATATACCACCAAGGGCTCAAGTTTATCCTTCTTCTGTGATCCCATTATAGGACCACCAGGTAATCTGAATGTTTAGTGGGAGAATAGTGGATTTTTTGCCCGGGGAGCTTTATTTCTTTTCAATCAACTCTATAAGTTCTTTGGGAGAGACGATTTTGAATAATACTACTTTTTGACTTATAGAAAGAAGGTGTTTTCGATCCAAAGTGACAAGGTAGGAACACTGACTCTGTTTGCTAGATGCTAATACATGGCAATCACCATAATCTAAGACGATATTTTTCCATCTTTCTACCTCTTTACTGGATGGAGCAGAAAGAAGAGAAAAAATATTTTTAATAAGTGTTTCAACCTCATTTTGTGTCTTTCCAATTTTATTTGACCTTCGGATCGATTCATCAAGAATAATTTCGCTCGCTATTCCTAAAATAGTTTTATCTCTGACCCACTCCAGAAGTTTTCCAGAACCACCGTGGGGATTTCTGATACCCGCAAGTATAACTGAAGCGTTAAAAAATACTTTCGGAGCAGTTCTTTTCATCTATAGAGCTTCATAGCAGTTTTCTCTTTTTTAATTCTTTGGTTTCTTTTTTATCCAGAGCGATAAATTCATCAATTTCTTTCTCCGTATAGGAGCGTACTGGGTAGGGAAGAGTACGTACGGGCTCGATGATAAGTCGACCTTTTTCCACTTTGATTCGCGCTAGTTCATTTTCTTCCAAGCGGACCAACTCTCTTATCTTTTTGGGGATAGTTACGACACCTTTGGGCAGTATTCTGATGATATTTTCAGTTGATATTTGCATAGAAATATGGAAATTCTGATTTTCCATATTATAGAATATTTTGATGATAAAATCAAATATATCCTGATGGAGTAAAGTGTGGAAGAATTACGCCATACAAAGAAATAGCAGAAAAAGTAATGAGGCAGATAGGTATATAAGGTGGAATTTTTATAAATGCAGGGGGGAAGATTGGGAAGGGGATGGGTTAATTTTTTTGATTCTTCATTCTTTCTATGTTTGAGACTAGTTTCAGTTTTGGATGGACTATATTTCCATGGACTGGATGGTTTATTGGTTTATCTAGTTGTTGAGCAGCCTCTTCTTTTTCGGTTCTAAGTCCAGGTAGGTGGGGGTCTGCTTTAAAGGTCTCGAAATATTGAACATCCCTTCGGGCTTTTATTCTTGTCCCCTTTGCTAGATCAGATTCAGGATTAATTCCCCTTACTTTTATATAATTTCCATGTAGTTGGTCCGCAATCTTTTTAGCCCCTGGTGATAAAGTGGTATCTGCTTCGTTTACGCCCATATTTTTTCTTACTTGATTTAGATCTTGTTCGGAGTTAGTTTCTTCCATGATATTCATTATAATCCAGTTACAGGATTTTTTCAGATATGGGGGGTTGGGTTGTCAAGTCTATATTTTCCAGGTGCTTCTCGTAAGTTTCACTCAACCTTTGCCTTGAGTGGGAGGAACGGGCGAAATTTGCGGCTGAGGGAATTTTGGAGCTAAATCAGTTATGAATTTTATTACATTATTTGTGCCCTCGAGACGTTTTTGCCAATAAGGACTTGGTCTATTATATCTTCCTACCGCTGCAGAATGGGTAAGATGCGCGGGATAAGGTAGGTTTCTATTACCTTCTGTATCCAATTTATCTTCAGTTACAATATCACGCAATTTTTGAAAAGGCGATAATGCATCTGTTACTGTTTTTTCAATTATTATTTGTCCATTGGGGGAGTGGGTGGGATTTATGATTTTGTCCAGAGCCAGTGTATGTTCCAGAAGACTTGCTGGGTAAGCGTGGTGGGGATCTCCATTAAGATCTAATTCCTGATCATATAAACTACCATTGGTGAGTTTATGGTATTCTTCTTTTCCTTTATCCGAATTTATTAATTCCAGTGCATCCAGCGCCCATCTTTTTGCTGCTGTGATATATTTGTGTAAAGATTCTTTCGTTGCTGGAATATTACCATCGACTAAACCGTAGAGGTTTTTTCTGTAAGCTTCTTCCAGTTCTTGTGGCTGATTTTCAATTTCAGTATCGATTTGCGGGGCTAGAGATTCTATCGTTAGATCTTGCATAAGGATATTTTAATATATTTGAAGCAGAATGGAAAAACCAAATTGTGTTACCTCAAATATTTCTCTATATTCTGCAAGTGCTCTTCGTAGGTTTTGGAGCAGTGGATTTTCATGTCAGGGGAGTGGAGATAATAGAAACAGTCTGTTTCCTCGGGATAAACTGCGGCTTTGATCGAGTCAAGTGAGGGACTGGCGATGGGGCCGGGGGGTAAGCCTTTATATATATAAGTATTGTAGGGGGAGTCGATTTTCAGATCTTTACCTTTCACGATCGGCCACCAGTTATCCTCTTTTCCTATGATATATTGGATGGTGGCGTCGATTTGTAATTTCATATCCTCATTTAATCTATTCCATATAATTCCAGCAATCAGAGCTTTATCCTCCAGCGTGCCACTTTCCCTTTCTATAAGGGAAGCAATTTTTATGGCGGTGTCGTTGCGGACGTCTTGGGATAGAAGATCCATCTGAAGTTTTCTATCGAATTTTTCGTTGAAATTTGATATCAGTCTATGGGCTACTTCTTCTGGGGTATAATCGGTATTAATTAGGTATGTGTCAGGAAACATGTATCCTTCTTCTGCTACGCTTAAATATTTTTGCTTGTCAGCCTCGGACCAATTTAGGTTTTTAGCAAGTTTATCAGCAGTTTGTTCTACTCTAAGACCCGGAATGAGTACAATCCATACCTGATAAGGCTTATTTAGAAGGGTTTCGGAGAGGTCAAAAATGTTCATGTTATGGGCTATCATATAAGAGCCGGGTCTTAGGTCTTTTCCCGGACCTTTCAGCGTCAAAATTAAGGAAAAAACTATTGGTGAACGGATGAAGTTTTGGGATTTCAAATCGGCAATAATTTTTTCTCGGGGAGTATCGAGGGGGATGACGAAGCGGGTTTTATCTCCTGATAGTGAGGTAGGGGAGAGGAGATATAAAAGATAAAATATTAAAAATAAAAAAGCAAAAATTATAATTATTTTGAGGATTTTCATTCTATAGTATTTTAACATAAAAGGGATTGACAAATTTTGTATGGAGATGATACAATATTTGTATTATGACTATAAATATTTCTCTTCCTAAAAAGTTGCTGGCGGATGCCAAGAGGGTAGTGAACGAAAAAGGGTATGCCTCTATAAGTGAATTGATGCGCGATGCTTTGCGGCATAAACTTTATCCTGGGCTCACAGAAAATGGATTTACACCCGAATTTGAGGAAGCGGTGTTGCGTGCTGCGAAAGAGCCAAGAGATAATGATATTGTGCTTAGGACAGATAAAGATATAGAGAATTATTTTATGCATCTTAAATATCCCCCAAAGAGATTAAAATCAAAGAGAGGAAAGTGAAGTGATTAAGCTTTATCAAAAGGGTGAATTTGAATCAATGTACAAGGAACTGATAGATAAATCCCCTGAGTTGAAGAAAATAATTACAGAGAAAGTGAAATTATTTCAGAAAAATCCCGAAGATACTCGGCTTGACAACCATCCTCTTACAAAAACAATGGAAGAAAAATGGGCGTTTTCCGTAACAGATGATATACGGATAGTCTATGAGTGGTTGGGGGAGAGTACGGTAAGATTTTTGGCTATTGGCGGGCATGGGAAAGTATATAAGAATTGATTTTCCATTTGAGTCTTTACTGATAAAGTGATAATATCTGCCCATATGAATGCTTCACTAATGTCACTTTTTATTTTTGGGGGATTAGGACTTATACTACTGGAGCTAATCGTGGGGGTACAAACGGGATTTGATCTGGTACTTCTGGGAAGCACGATGGTGGTTGGAGGATTGGTTGGCGGGTTTTTCCAAAATGATAGTGTGGGAATAATTACGACGATTGTTTTATCAATAGTTTATATATTTATCGGGCGAAAGATAATAAAAGAGAAATTAAATACTAAAAGTTATAAGACAAATGTAGATGATTTGGTCGGGAAGACTGGAACTGTGGTGAAGATAATAAAATCAGGAAAGGCCGGACAGGTGAAAATAGGATCTGAAGTATGGAGAGCGGAGGCTGAAGGGGAGATAGAAGTGGATACTAAAGTAAAAGTATTGGATGTTGAAGGAGTGAGTTTAAAAGTAGTAAGATTATAAACGTTATATAAGGAGAAAAATATGCCTTATGGAATTTTAGTTTTTGCCGGAATTATAGCTTTGGTTGCTCTCGTTTCATCCGTGAAGATAGTAAATCAGGCGGAAAAGGGTGTAGTTTTGCGTTTGGGTAAATATAGATCGACTGCTACAGCCGGGATAGTTTTTATCATTCCTTTCATAGAAAGCATGATAAAAGTGGATATGAGAGAGACGGTAATAAATGTGGAGCCGCAGAAGGTAATCACCAAGGATAACGTGTCTGTTATTGTTGATGCTGTAATATATTACAAAGTGGTAGATCCTGTGAAAGCAGAGTTTGAAGTACAGGACTTCGCCGTGGCGGCGACAACTTTGGCTCAAACCAATCTTCGAAATCTTATTGGAGATAAAACTCTGGATGAGACTCTTATTGCCCGCGACATCATCAATACTAATCTACGGGATGTACTGGATGAAGCGACGCATAACTGGGGAGTGAAAGTGACTAGAGTGGAAGTACAAAAAATAGATCCGCCGGAAGATATAACTCTTGCTATGAGTCAGCAGATGAAGGCTGAGAGAGAAAAAAGAGCGGCGATACTCGGGTCTGAAGGCATCAGACAAAGCCAGATACTAGAAGCTGAGGGTAAGAAGCAAAAAGATATACTTCAGGCTGAAGGAGAGGCAAAAGCTAAGATACTGCGAGCTGATGCTGAAGCCGAGGCGATAAAGAAAGTAGCTGATGCGGCTCAGAAGTATTTTGGAGAGCGGGCACAGGCTTTCAAAAGACTGGAAGTATCGGAAAAGGTGCTCACTGAAAACACCAAATTTGTCCTTCCTACAAATGGGGAGCTGGTGAACGTGCTTAATCTGGGTGGAGATAAGACGGTAGTGCCGGTGAAGGAGAAGAAAGGGTAAGTTGACAGTTGTGTTATAATGGTTTTTGACAATTGAATATGGCGATGACGAGAGAATAGTAGTCGAAAGATGAACGAGCTCTCCAGCCATTCTCGAAGAAAACCCACGCCGCGTAAAGCTAAGTGGGTAAGTAGAGAAATAAATGAGGGAAAAGCTTCCTTCCGTCAAGGCAGATACGGGGGATTTTTGTTAGCTTTTCTAAAGTAGCGTGGTACCACGGTTATCTTTTGGAAGATCCGTCGCTTCAGTCCATTAATAGTGGATTGGATCGGCGGATTTTTTGATGGCAAAATTTTATAAAAATTAAAAATAGGAGACTATGAATACAAAAACTAAATATCAAAAAGTGGCGAGTTATGAAGGAAAGATCGGGGAAGTGAAGAAGGTGCTGCTTCTTTATTCCGGAGGACTGGATACATCTGTGATGCTCAAGTGGATACAGGATACTTATAAAGCGGAGGTGGTGACTCTGACTTTGGATATAGGCCAACAGCATGATGATCTGCCAAAAGTAGCCAAAAAGGCTCTCAAATTTGGGGCTTCCGATGCAATAATTCTGGATGTGAAGGAAGAATTTGCCAGTGAGTATATTGTCAAAGGTATAAAAGCAAATGCTTCGTATCAGGGGGATTATCATCTGTCTACTCCTATTGGACGCGCGATAACGGGGAAGAAGGCTGTGGAGGTAGCAGAAAAAGTAGGTGCAGACTGTATCGCTCATGGATGCACTGGTAAGGGAAATGATCAAGTGAGACTGGAGGGATACATCTTGACACATAATCCCAAGATGAAAATCATAGCACCGGTAAGGGAATGGGATATGGATAGAAATGAAGAGATAAAGTATGCCAAGAAATATGGAATTCCGGTACCTGCCACTTATGATTTCCCTTATAGCGTGGATGACAATATGTGGGGGATGACGTGGGAGGGGGGAGAGATAGAAGAACCTCATCTTATAGCACCTGTAGAAAAATTCCTGACTACTTATACACTGGCCAAAAATGCGCCGGATAAAGAGGAATTTGTCAAACTTACTTTTGATAAGGGTTTGCCAATCGGACTTAATGGAGAAAAATTAAGTTTAGCCAAATTGATTATGAAATTAAATAAAATTTCCGGTAAACATGGTGTGGGAGTAGTACATATGTTTGAGGATAGGCTGGTGGGAGTGAAAAATGGAGGAATTTATGAACTGCCGGCAGGGCATGTGATCATCAAAGCTCATAAGAGACTGGAGCAATATGTCAGCCCGAGAACTCTAAATGAGCTTAAGGAACAGATGGATGTGAAGTGGGCTTATCTCTGTTATGGAGCTTTGTGGTATGACAAAGCCATAATGGCGATAAATGTATTCAATGATTTTGTAAACCAAAATGTGGTAGGGGAGGTGACTGTCAAGCTTTATAAAGGAAAAGCGACGGTGGTGGCCATGAAATCTCCGTATGGACTGGATCATACATCATTTACCAGTCATGGAGGGATGCCTTTCAATGTCAATGCCAGTGCCGGATTTACGGAAATATATAGTCTGCAGATGAGACTGGCTTATCAGATGGGGAAAAAAGGAAATAAATATGGAAAGAAAAATTACAGATTATAAAGCTCAAGAAGGTGAGCAATATACACTTAATGATAATAATTTAGATCCATATTTAGAAGAGGTTCCTGATTTTAATGATCAGTTTAAACCAACAGCAAAAGTCTTTTCATATAGTAGAAATGGAAAAGGTGAAGGAGGGCAAAGTGAAGAAGCTTTGGCAAAAGGAGAATAAACAAAATCTGAATCCTATAGTGGAAGCCTTTGAGACGGGTGATGATCTCCTGCTCGACCAAAATCTAATATTGTGCGACGTATATGGAACTATGGCCCATGGTTTAGGTTTAGAAAAAATTGGGATTTTGAATTCCAAAGAAATTGAGATTCTGAAAAAAGGCCTTTCAGAAATCCGCGATTTATATCATGCGGGAAAATTTAATTTGGTTGCTGGTGATGAGGATGTGCATACGAAGATAGAGAATTTTCTGACGGAAAAATATGGCTTGGTTGGTAAGAAAATCCATACAGGACGCTCCAGAAATGATCAAGTGTTGACTGCAATCAGACTATTTACGAGAGAGAAATTACTTAATATATGGAAGAATGCTTTAGACCTTTGTGAGGCTTTTATTTCATTTGCTAAAGAATATGAATTTGTACTTATGCCCGGATACACACATATGCAGAAAGCGATGCCATCAAGTGTGGGTATGTGGGCCGGGGCTTTTGCAGAGAGTCTTTTTGATGATATGGAGATACTAAAATCTGTCTATAAACTGAATAATCAGTCGCCTTTGGGGTCGGCGGCGGCATATGGGGTGCCTTTGGAACTGCCAAGAAGTTTTGTTGCCGAACTTTTGGGTTTCCAAAAAGTACAGGAAAATTCTCTCTATTGTCAGAACTCACGTCTACACATAGAGGCCTATATACTTTCAGCCTTTTTAGGCCTATTACAGACGGTCAATAAATTTGCTTCTGATGTGATGCTCTTTACGACAAAAGAATTTGATTTTTTCAGTGTCTCTGAAAATATTTGTACCGGGTCATCGATAATGCCGCAGAAAAAAAATGTGGATTTGGCGGAATTAATTAGAAGTAAATTGCATTTGGTGATCGGTAATCAGTTATCAGTAGTCAGTTTGTCCGCTAATTTGCCGTCGGGATACAATAGGGATTTTCAGGATGGGAAGAAACCGCTCTTTGAAAGTTTGGAGATTGTCATTAAGTCATTGGTAGTCACTAATATATTGGTAGAAAATATCGAGCCAAATGAGGATAAGATGATGGAGGCTTTGACTCCGGAAATTTTTGCGACGCATGAGGCGTTGGAGGCTGTCGGGAAGGGAAAAAGCTTCAGGGAGGCGTATAAAGACGAGGGTAAGAAATTCGAATACCAAAGCACGAAATTCGAAACAAATACAAATGGCAAAAATTCAAAAAGTTTTAAAACTTCGAATTTATTAAGGAAATCTACACATATTGGCGGGACGGGGAATTTGGGAATTAAGAATTATGTATTGAGAATTATGAATGAAAAGAAGGTCTTCTCCGCCGCGAGCAAGAAACATTATCAAACTATATCAAGGCTTTTAAGCTAGTCCTATAGTATGAAAGGGTATATGCAGAAGAAAGATTTTATGTCTATACTGGATATAGCCGGAAGAAATTTGGGTAGTGTTTTTAGTTTTTTATAGAGATTATTATTTTCCTTTCTTTGTTTGGCCAGAGAAATAGTAAGGAAAGAAAGGTCAGATGGATGATTACTTACATGGGCAACAGAGTATAAAAGGACGCGGAGTTACTTTTTGAAGCTGACGATAAAAAGGATACCAATGATAGAGAGAAGAATGCCCGCAATTTGGCCAAGGCTTAGCTTTTCCTGCCAGAGAATGAAACCCAAGATGACACCAAAGGTGACTGACGCAGGATTAAATACGGCTACAAAGCCAGATTGAGGAGCGCCAAGAGAATATGCTTTGATAGTAAAAAAATTACCCACAGCTAGAAGAGCACCAATTCCTATAAGAATTGGGATATTTTTCTCACTCATAATAATGGATTTATTGGATGAGGAAAGCAGGTGGATAATAAAAAGTACTATTGAGCCGAATAAGAAAGCATAAGCGGTGGCAAGAAATATTGGAATATTTTTAGGGAGTATTTTGGCAAGAGATTGATAGAATGAGAACATCAATGTTCCTATGATGGTAAGAATGATCCATGCTGGCATGAGTTAAATATATATACTCTATAGAAATTTTGCAATAGAATGGGTGTAGAAGTAAGAATTAAGGAGAAATAATGACTAAGGAACGGAAGGGATACTTTTATATAATTATTTTTCAGGTGATGGCTGGGTTTAATACCTTTGCGATAAAAAATATAAACCCGGAATTTCCCAGTTCCCTACTTGTTTTATCCCGCTTTGGAGTGGCTTCTGTCTTTTTTGCTTTCATAATATTTTCTCAAGATAAATATAGGAAAGAATTACTTAAACTTTCCAAAAAGCAAATCATACACCTAGTTTATCTGGGAGCGTTAGGCTCGGGTGTCGCTTCGGCGATATATGTCTTGGCAGTAAGAAGCATAGGGATAACTCTTTCTACAATAATTGGAAATTTGGAGATACCTTTGGGTATAGTTTTGGCAATAATTATTCTCAAAGAAAAATTGACGGCCGGATTTGTAAAAGTGTCAGGGCTAATACTTATCGGATTTTTTCTTTTGCTTGCACGTGATGCAGAGATATCGATGCAATCTGCATTTTTTTCCGGTATCGTTTTGGCTTTTATTGCCGCGGTAATTTGGGCCAGTGCTACGCTTGTGGGCAAGCAACTGCTAACTGCCAATGTATCTCCCGTGGTTGTACCATTTTTAAGAAATCTTTTTGCCACTATAAGTGCATTTCTTATAGCTCTTGCCAGTGCTACCCCGATAGTTTCGTCTTATTCCCTACTTAATCTGTCTGACTGGCTATGGATACTCTATACGGGTGTTGGAATAGTAGGTGTGGGGTTTTTGCTTTATTATAAGGCATTGGGGGCTATAGAAGTGAAAAAAATATCACTCTTTTTTACTATTTCGCCTGTAATCAGTATCCTTTTGGGTATTGTCAGCGGGGAGGTTTTGGGTGTCTGGCAATGGGTCGGTGTGGGTGCAATATTGGTCGGAATCATCGCACTTCTTAGGAAACCGAGTAAGCCTGTGGTTATCGAGGAGGAGAATAAAGTGGTGTAATATAGAGTTATGAAGAAATCATTTCAATATATTGATTTGTCGATACCTCTTACCAATCAAACTCAGGTGTATCCAGGGGATCCGATAGTGTCTATCAGTCCTGTCTGCGGGATAGAGAAGGATGGATTCTCGATGCATTCTTTCCATTTTGGCGGACATAGCGGGACACACATTGATGCCCAGTCGCATTTCATAACCGGTGGAAAACATATAGATGAGTATGGGCCCGAGAAATTTGTAGGGGAGGGCAAAGTAATAGATGCGAGGGAGAGAAATGTGATAGATATCGATATATTAAAGAATATTACTTTAAAGAAAGATGCAGTAGTTTTGTTCTATACTGACTATATAAAAAATAGAGAAGAAGTGACTTATTTTGAGAATTATCCCGTCGTTGGGAAAACTTTGGCCGAGCGCCTAATATCTATTGGAGTGAAGATGATTGGGATAGATGCGCCAAGTATAGATCATGAGCCGTATCCGCTACATAAGATGCTACTTGGAAATGATATTCTAATATTGGAAAATCTTTGTAATTTAGATCAGATATATAAGAAGAAGTTGCAAGTGTATGCATTTCCTATAAAAGTGCCGACGGATGGGGTGCCGGTGAGGGTGGTGGCGGAGGTGAGGTTGTGAAATGGGAGGAGGAAGGGGAAATGATATAGTTGTGATATATTGTGATATATTTGATCATTTTGACTAGTTTTGGTCAATAGGGTTTATGTATAAGCATTTTTGCTGAGGTCACCCTGAATATTTTCTTTACCTGATTTTCTATCTGAATATAAGATTAATGTAGGTCTTTTAGCTTGTCATAGCAATATAAATAGGTAAATAGCTTGTATACTATAGGATATTATTTGATGAAAGTGAGGGTAAGTTAACAGGAGTCAATATAGCGACTTTTGGAGGATGAAAAGCGGAAATTGACATATAATAGCAGAAGGAGATTGATTTGGGAACTTTTATGATTTAGACTATAAGAACAATATGAATGATATAAAAACAAAAATACAAAAGCCGGCAAAGAAGGTGGTAGTAGCCAGAAAAGAGGAGAGAAGTCCTCGTGATTTTTGGCAGGAGAATAAGGAAGCAGTTACTTATAAGATAAGGAATTTTGTCCTTGCACAGGTGCTAGCAGAGCTTGGTGAATTGGAGGGAAAGATAAGTATCAAAGATATCACTTTGGACCGTCCGGTTGCTGAGAAGTTTGGTGACTATACTACTAATATAGCATTGATTCTCGCCGGGAGATTGAAGATGAAGCCGAGGGAGGTGGCAGAGAGAATTGCAGGGAAGATAAATGTGAGTTTAGGCCGTCGGGATGATAACAATGATAATAGTCAGATCAGTCGAGTTGGAGAAATTGGTGCAATAGTGGATAAAGTCGAGGTGGCTGGGCCGGGATTCATCAATGTATGGCTCCAAAGTTCATTTCTTAGCACTCAGCTACAGAGAGTGCTAATGAACAAGAATGGCGTTGTGACAACCTATCTTGCGGGTAAAAAAATAGCCGTAGAATATACGGATCCCAATCCCTTTAAAGAATTTCATCTAGGACATCTATATTCCAATGTAATCGGGGAGTCAATATCAAGACTCTTTGAGGCAAATGGCGCCGTAGTATGGCGCGGAGACTTTTATGGTGATGTGGGTATGCATGTCTCTAAATCTGTCTGGGGAGTGATGGAAAAAATGAATAAAGAGGATAAAAGTTTAGAGGATATAGAAAAACTGTCTCTTGAAGAGAGACAGAAGTTTTTGGGTGAGGGTTATGCCTTGGGAGTAAGGCAATTTGAAGAAAATAAGGAAGTGGCCGAGGAGATAAAGGATATAAATTATCTTATATACATAGCCGGACAGGATCTTCTTCAAAAAACCAAAGGCTGGAAGCCGATAATAGATTACAGACAATATGTAAAGGGAAGAGAAGAGAAACTGCCGGAGGTAGCAAAGGTGTATGAGGCTGGACTCAAGTGGAGTCTGGATTACTTTGAGTCAATTTATAAGATATTGGGCACTAAATTTGACGGCTATTATCCGGAGTCATGGGTAGGGGAATATGGGATGAAAATAGTGGAAAAGGGCCTGGAAAAAGGAATTTTGGATAAAGACTATAGGACTATTATTTTCAAGGGTGAGAAGTTTGGACTGCATACAAGAGTGTTTGTGAATCAGCTTGGACTTCCTACATATGAGACTAAGGATTTGGGTCTTGCTTATGCTAAATATAAGGATTTTCAGTATGATCTGTCTCTTAATATATTCGGTAAAGAAATAGATGAATACTATAAGGTAGTGCAGAAAGCGCTTGAACTGATTGAACCAGATCTTGGAAAGAAGGCTTTTCATATAGCTCATGGTATGGTGAAGCTGCCAGAAGGGAAGATGTCGTCAAGAACTGGAAACGTGATTACATTCAAGTGGTTACTGGAGGAAGTAAAAAATGAGACTCGTAAGCTCATGAAAGATAGTGACCTGGCTTTAGAGGAGAAAGATAGGGTAGCTAGTGTGGTAGGTCTGGGAGCGGTAAGATATGCTCTTCTTAAGACCAACATCGGGGAAGATGTGGTGTTTGATTTCGGGAAATCGATATCTTTTGAAGGTGATAGCGGGCCGTATCTGCAATATACGTATGCACGCGCAAAATCTGTTTTGCGCAAGTCAAAAATCATCCGCCAGCTGGCGGATCAAAAGTCAAAACTAGAAGAAGAAAGATATCATAATATACTTAAAGACTATCAAAGTATATCAGATGAAGAGAAGGCTGTGCTCAGGAGTATACCGAGGTTTGCGGAGGTGGTCGAGGAGGCGGGGAGGAATTTTGCTCCAAACATAGTGGCTAATTATCTTTTTGATTTGGCCCAGAAGTATAATCTTTTCTATAATAAACATTCGATATTGAAACCTATTGTTAAATTGTTAAATGGTCAAATTGTTAATAAAAACAAAGCTATAGAGCAATATAGTAATGAATCAATAAAGCAATCTGTTATTTTATTCCGTTTAGCGCTCACTGAGGGGACGGCGAATATAATCAAGCAGGGACTTTATCTTCTGGGGATTGAGACTGTGGAGAGGATGTAAATCTAGGGAAATTTGGGGTAGATCATCTCGGTGGGTATGACATCTATTTTAAATCTTGGACATACTTCTTCGATAGATTGTTCTGGTTTAGCATTATGTTGACCTAAGTGAGCGTTGGTCCAAAATGCAATTTCTGCATCTGTAAGTGAAGCTCGGAATCCATCTGTATTATAAGTTTCCACTTTTGTGGGATGACCTACAATACAGCGGGTAATACGTAATAATACTCCTCCTTCTTTTTCAAAAGTATCTGGTACAAGATCAACTATTTCTTTTTCTTTGAGCATTGAAGTTAATAGATTGTTATATTTACGTTTTGAGCTTTAGCTTTTCATCCACGGAGGGTACATGATACCAAATTGGCCTGGAATAAATTTTGGACATTCTCCGCAATGAATATGATCTTTAAGTGCAAGGATTTCAAATTTTCCTTCGAGACCTTTTAGCTTTACCGGTCTTTGTCTTGTGGGCATGGGGAGCGGCTGTGTTTTAGAAGTGTCATTTAATAGATCTCTTCTTACCGGTCTATGGCAATATGGACATTCGAACTGATAAGTAAAAACCCTTTCTATTTGGCCAGCATCAAGTATTTCATGCATAATTTATTTAACCTATAGTATTATAGCATGGGGAGTAAAGAGGTTTATGGATTTATACTAGAGCTTCGGAGGCGGCTTGGGCGGTGAGTTCCAGAAGGTCCCGGGATGTGGGGCAGAGGGCTGCGTTTTTATTGACAATGTATGTACAATGTGATAAGATTTTATGGTGAAGAGAATTGAGTATAGTAAGGAGAAAGATGAGTGGTTGAGAAAAAAACGAAATATTTCCTTCCAAGATGTGATTGAAAAGATAGAGAAGGGAGAAATAATTTCTGACCAACCACATCCGAATAAAGAGCGTTATTCTAATCAGAGAATATATGTGCTATTTTTGAATAATTATGTCTATGTAGTGCCTTATATAGAGACTGAGAAAAAAATATTTTTGAAGACAGTTTATCCTAATAGAAAATTTACAAAACAATATTTGAAAGGAGGCAAAAATGAGAAAGAAAAAATTTGATCCATTTAAAAACTTGAAACTCGATCCGTATGAACAAGAAATTGAAGATGCGATAGATAGTGGAAAATTTAAATTGGTACCAATAAGTGAGGCTGAAAAAGAGCGATACGCAGAATATGCCCGGTATACACTTGATTTGGAAAAAAAGGAAGCAAGATTAAATATTCGGTTGAAACGGACTGATTTGGATACCATCCGCAGGAAAGCATCGGAAAATGGACTTCCATACCAGACGCTTATTGCTACGCTTTTGCACCACTTTGCCACAGGAAAAATCAAGCTTCAGATTTGATGAGCAAGTCCTTCTTGGGCGGCGGTTTGGGTGAGTTCGAAGAGGTGTTTGGAAGTAGGGCAGAGGGCGCCTTGATCAAATCTGTCTTTTTCTTTTTCTATAAGGAATTTGAGACAGGTGTTGGCGATGGATTCGCCGAGGCGATTGATATCTAATTGAGAGTTGATAGTTGATAGTTGATAGTTGAGAAGAGCAAGGCCGGCGGCGGGGAAGCCGAGGAAGTTATTGAGCTGAGAGACCATATATTTGGGATGATGCATGGGGCTGCCGGTGGTGAGACAAACTCGTCCGTCTGCTGCAGTAAATATTCTTTCGATAGCTTTTGTTATAATTTGTTGCTTTTCTTCCGGTGAGGACGAGGGGAATTTTTGAGACTCTTGATTAGTGAGTATTTCTGTTTTATAGGTAGGATTGGAACAGGAGTCGATGAAAAGGGGGAGGGGTTTTCTTTCGGGATGTTGATCCAAAACTTGGCGCGCTGTTTTTATGACTAATTCTGTAAACTGATCAGGACAAGTGGAAAGACCGATGAGAAAAATAGTGCCGTGGGGGCCGAGAATTTCGGGGCCGAGAATTTCCATCGTTTCTTTTAGGGAAACTGAGCCGCCGTTTTTATTTATTTTGGAAAGTAGTTTTGGATTTTTTAGAACCCAGGGGAGTTGAAAGGATTTGAATTCGGGTTTGTCTCCTTTGGATTTAACCGTACGACCTTCGTATAACAGTCCGGCACTGTCGGTCATCAAAAACTGTTTATGAATTAGGGAGGAAGCTTCCGGAATATTATGCTCTTCATAATGCTTCAGTAAATATTTTTCCAAGAAATTAGCGGTTCCCACTGCCGCGCCACCTCCTCCATGGAATATGAAAAGTGAGTCTTTGAAACGAAGGGAGGGGTAGCGGGCATAGGCTGCTAGTTTGGCTAGAAGGATAATCCAGGCAGTACCTTCTATATCGTCGTTAAATACCGGAGTATGGAGATTTTGTCGTGACCATTCTAATATGCGGAAAGCGGACTCGCCATCGAAATCTTCAAATTGAATAAAGGAAACGCCCAGACTTTCCAGAAGGAGAAGTACTTGGGAAATATATTTATCATGAAGTTTTTCGTCTTTTTTTATACTTTCAACATTTATGGCTAGGGGAATCATGAGAGAAACTTTTCCCTCGGTGGCCATCTCATAGCAGTCGACTTTGCCCCTGACTATCCACTCGCCGCCATCTGGAACTTCGCCGAAGCCTAAAACGCGGCGCTTGTTGGTGATGACAACACCCCAGTCGGAGAGTGGATTTGATTTGTTTAAATCAAATGTCTTGGCGGGCTGATAGAGACGATATAGCTTTGATGCTTTTTGAAGAATGATTTCTTTTATCTTTTTCTCATCAAAATTTTGGGGATCGGCGATAATATCTAAAGGTTTAATGGATTTGGGAATTTGGGAATCTATATCAAAACCTTCTTTGTGTGCCAGAATCGCTGTACCGATGCCAGGAGTGTAGATGTAGGGAAAAGGATCAAGACCATTCTCAAGAAGCTGTTTACCCCAGGCGCGCCATTTGGTAGGGTCCAGATGGAGTCGGGAAAGCTCTATATATAGCAGTCGATTTTTTTCTTGGGTTGAGAGTTTTTGGGAGTCGAGATTTTTATTTAGGTTCAGCCACCAGTCCAACATTTCATGCATATGATGGGAATTGTAAGGGAAGAAGTTAACTAAAGCAATATTTATTTTTCCTCTGCTATTTTCCAGACGATTTCAAACATTTGGCGCTGGAGATCAGCGATTTTTTGATTGTAGATCTCCACGCCAAATATTTCTCCTTCGTGCCAGTTGTATATGGAGACTACGTCGTTGTAGATATCGTATTGATGATTGACGTTTAAAATATCAAAAGAAATATAACGCGACTGGAAAAAACCTTCGGGAATATGAGGGTGGATAGTCTGGACTTTTTGGCTTTTGAGAAAGTCATCGGAATAGATATCACGAAAAATAAGTTTGCGCTCGACCCATTCATCGAGCCATTTGATGTAATAGTCGCCGATTAGTTCTCCTAACTTTCTATAAGTATATCCCAAACAAACTTTGTCTGCTCGGAGGGTATTCCAGACTTGCTGTCTGATGCCGTCTTTTCCTCTGTAAAAAAGGACTTTTGTCCCGGGCTGATGGGTACTTTTGCGTGAGGAAATAATTTTATCAATAAAGGGTAAACTTTCATGGAGTCTTCTAATTTGGTTCTCTCTTTCTTTCACCAGAAATTCCAGTGTGTTTATGTCCGCTGCTGAGTAAATTTTGCGGTTTTCATCTACTATCTCCTCAATAATTCCTGCTTGGTGAAGTTTTTCAAGAAGGCGGTAGACGCCGGTGCGATCGATACCTGAATTACGGGATATCTCAAGTACAGTCTGAGGGCCTTTTTCCAGAAGAGTCGAGTAGATGGCGGATTCTTCTGTATCTAAACCAAGGTTTGAGAGAAATTCGGTGATGATCTTGTTCATTTTTTGGACAACAGATTTACAAAAGGCTGATTTAATAATAAGATATATGCGAAAAATTGTCCAGAAGGAGGACAGAAATTGCCGTGATAGAATTTGGACGAAATTTGTATAGAAGAGTAAAAGAGGGAATTCAAGGCGAAAAAAGGTTGCCGGATGTAGTTTACGATCAAAATCTTCTAAATACATGTAAAGATAAGTCATGTATGGAAGAGGCGAGATGTAAGGCTTTGACTGGAGCCAGAGGCTACTACAAAGAACTTTATTCAAGACAGAAAAGAGGGGAGAGATTGGGTATGGGAGCATTTATGAAGATGGGTAGATTTACCGGGTATGCTTATACTAATAATTGTCCATACATTAAGGATGTAAATAAAGTGACTGGTCAAGAGGTTGTAGGAGAGGCTGATGAAGGAGATGTTATTGAGCTATCTTGAGTATCTGTACCGTTAGATCCTGGTGGGTCGGTCACAACGACGATACGGCTTTCGTGTCCAGGTTGAAAAACGACGTGTTCTATACCAGTAACATATGTTAAAGATGCCATCGCTTTTTGAGCATCTTTTGGATTAGGAAAGGCACTCGGGCTAACGAAGTTTACTTGTTGTCCTGCATCAGTATACCCATCAATAAGGGGAGGTCCTAACAATTCCACTGTAAAAATATTATAACATAATAGAAAGGAAAGTCCACACCCGAAGTGGACAGTGGACGTTAATTATCTCTCTTTTGTTGATGGTCTGGGTTCCCAGGTGGCTTCCAGGTAATAAACATCTGGTTTTGCCTTATTTGCCACTTTCAGTTTATGACCTGGTCCTTCTACTTTTAGATACTGTTGACTGGGGATTTGTTTTTCGTCTTGAGATACAATCATTTTTTTATAAGAGTGAGTAGATATAGCTGCGCCGTTAAATAGGTCTAAAACCTTTACTTTATATGGAAGGCCAAGATCATATGTTTTTTCTACCGAGACATATTCACCACTTTCTGGAGGTGGTTGTATTGTTTCATCGACAAAAACACGGTTTTCGACTCCGCGTCCTTTTGTTACTTGGCCTGTTACTCTGGTTGTCATAATAGGTAGTTGTATTAGATTAGTATATCAGCAGCCGAAGTCGCCGGCTGTGCAGGGAGTCAAGTTGTCTTCTTCAGTTTGTTTTATTTTGGGAGTGCCGGGGTCTTTGCCTGAGGATATATAATCCTCAACTACTGTGGGAGTCTCTCCATCATGATTCCAGAGATTCCAGAAATAGCGCCATTCGTTCCAGCCGATACCGAGGTGTTTCACAAAAATTCCTTTTTCTGTCAGCATTTTGCCTACTTTTCTGCCTGTCATGCAGGGCATGGAATAACAGTAGACGATAATTTGTTGTTTGGGGTGAGCTTTGATAGTTTTTTGGAATGAAGAGACTATTCGATCGACATCGCCATAAGCTGAGGTGTTGGGATCTTTGTAGGCGGGGATAGAAATTGCACCAATGATATGTTCTTTCTCGTATTCCTGGGAAGAGCGAAGGTCAACCAGAAGATAAGTGGTATCGCCTTTGTCCATATTTTTGCGTACGGAGTGGGGACTGACATGGACTGCATTTTCTATATCGTAGAATTCTTTGATAAGGTCATTTTCGGTGATTTCAGGTTTTTTTTGATTGGTCAATATAAAGTATGTAGTGAGACTGCCGATAATAGCACCGATGACTGTAAAGACAATTATCGAGAGAATAATATTTAGAGGTGTAAGTTTGGGCTCAAGTATTGATGGAGTGAGAGTCCGTTTTACAACTGGTTGGCGTTTTCTTTTCTTGGGCATAAGATGTGGGGCAGAGGCAAATACTTTGTATCATAATCTGAAAAAAAAGACAATCGGGAAATTTATAGAAAATCTTCGCAAAGAATAGTTTGATTGTATACTCAGTCGCGCATGAGTTTATTCGGACTCTCCAGTTCGGGCTCATTGGGAAACCAACCACTGGGTCCATGGAGCGCTTTACTTTCGCCCTCAGTTGTAGAGATCCTCATAAATCATGCACTCCTTCATAAAATAAACACTTCAAAAATTTTCCAGTACAGATGTATATATGGAAGTTTATATAAGTTTATTTTCTTTCAGGATGGGGATGATTTTGTCTAAGGGGAGACCGACGACGTTGGTGAGGGAGCCTTCGACTTTGCTGATAAGATCGACAGGAGATGCAAATAGAGCATATGCGCCAGCGTATTTGGTATAGTTTGAAAGCTTAAGGTGTAGTTTGATGTCTTCTCGCGTGAGTTTTTTCATAGTGACTAGACTGCGGTCGTAAGTTTGCCAGACGTGATGAAAACTTTGCTGAGGTCGGGCTACGTTTTTTTGGATATTAATTCTTATAGCATAAACAGCTGTGTAGAAAGTGTGAGTTCGCCCGGAGAAGTTTTGCAGAATTTGTGTTGCTTCTTTTTTGTTTCTGGCTTTACCAACGATATGACCATCAAGATCGGCGTCGGAGTCGGCGGAGAGGATGAGAAAGTCTTTAGTCCAATGTGAATTGATAATTTCTTGGGCGATGGATTCGGCTTTGAGCTTGGCACGGAGTTGGATGGTTTCAAGCGGGGTTGCGGCATGAATTTTATCCTCATCTACCGAGGATGGAATTACTTTAAATGGAATTTTGAAAAGAGAAAGTAATTGTTTCCTGCCTTCTGATGCTGATGCGAGAATGAGTTGCATATGGATATGCATTATATCAAAATAGATTTGTGAAGCGAGCATTAGTTTTTTTAGGATTGGCTTATATAATTTCCAGGAGTTTTGTAATTACTCACTGGCCTATATTTTTTGATGAGGCGATATATGTGAGGTGGGCGATGGTTGTATATCAGGATTGGACGTGGAAGTTTGTATCGCTTATAGATGGTAAGCAACCTCTTTTTATCTGGCTGACTGCTTTTAATCTCTATTTTATAAAAGATGCTTTTTTGGCGGGTAGATTGGTGTCTTTTGCAGCCGGACTTATAAACGTTTTTGCAATTTTTTGGATCGGGAAGAAAATTTTTGGTGCGAAAACGGGGATTATGGCGGCATTTTTGTATATCATCATTCCTTTTTATGAGATATATGACGGGCTGGCTCTGATGGATACGCTGCTTATGACGACTGCTCTTATTACGACGGTATTTACGCTTAAGCTGTTTGAAAGGCCAAATATAAAATATGCGCTGGGACTGGGTATAACTGCTGGATTGGGACTCCTCACTAAATCCAGCGCACTAATTTATATACTTATGATCCCTTTAGCTTTACTCTTGGTTAAAACATATAAGAGGGAAGAAATAAAAAAATATGTCGGATTTTTAGCTATTTCAATATTTGTTGCTAAGTTGATAGAGTCAGTGATGAGACTGTCGATATATTATCCAATTATTGCAGAAAAGAATAAGGTTTTTTCATTTACTATGGAGGAACTTCTGAAAATGCCACTGGATGTTATTTTTACTAATTTCAAAAATATTGGAGTTTGGCTAGATGGTTATTTTGGCTTTTTGATAATCTTTTCGGCTTTGGCGATAGTTGTGGTAAGAAGAAATAGAAAAGTTTTGTATCTTCTTTTAAATTTTATATTGCCTCTTTTAGTGGCTGGAGTAATGGGGAAGCAGCTTTATCCTAGATATATTCTTTTTATGACTTGGCCCATGGTAATTCTGACGGCTGAGTTTTTTATTTTTCTAAAAACAATAATTAAAAATAAATTATTGTGGATTGTAAGTTTATTAATAATTTTATATCCCGTTTTATATAATAACTGGTTTTTGTATGGAGATATTTTCAGGCTGAGGATACCGGAAGTGGAGAGATGGCAATTTCTGACAGGCGGGCCATCGGGAATAAACCTGGATCAGGTATTTAGTTTCATAGATAGCCAAAAGGGTAAGAAAATATTGGTGATTGCTGACCAGCATAATGGGATAATTGGAGACAGCATAGCGGCAAAATATTTCCGGGATAAAAATGTGGTGGGTGTGGGAGTGGATGGAGTAGATAAGGGAATTATCGAGAGAAAGACGGAGGAGGTAGAACCTGATCGTGTATATCTACTTCTTTCTTGGCAAGGAGTACCGGGGGATATACCAGCTGAGTTGGTGAAGGAAATAAAAAGACCGGGGAAGGATAATAATTGGAAGATATATAAAGTGAGAACTGAATGAAAGAACTTTTGTCGGGGTGCCGGGAATTGAACCCAGTACCTCTACGTCCCGAACGTAGCGTGCTACCGGTGCACCACACCCCGTGTCTTCGTATTTTAACATCAAAATGATAAAATAAGAACAGGTTTTGAAGATATTGATGCTATATGGATAGAGTAAATCCGTTCTAGTTTGACAAAGTATTATCCGTAGTTTAATATTGAGGAGTGAAGGGGAAAGCAGTTGATAATAAAACCAGAGAAAAAATTGTATATTTACGTAAACATGGATATAGTTTGCCTGAAATTAGCATTTTAACTAAAATTCCTAAGACTACAGCTTTTCGTTATTTACAAGGAGTACAAGTCTTACCAGAGTATAGAACTGCGTGGTTGGGTAAACGAGGGGGAAGCAGAAAGAGAATGTATTTAAAAGAAAAGGCAGCTTATGAAGAAGGAGTTAAATTTGTACAGTCTTTGTCAATTAGAGACAAATTACTTTTTTTATCTGCTTTGTACTGGGCAGAGGGAAGTAAAAAGGACTTTGGATTAAGTAACACTGATCCAGATTTAATAAAAGTATTTGTTTCCATTCTAAGAGATGTACTTGGCATTTCTGTTCATGCATTACGTGTAAGTGTAAGAATTTACGAAGATTTAGATAAAGAAAAGTGTTTGGATTTCTGGTCAAATATTGTTGGTATTCCGAAGGAGAAATTTGTAAATGTGAATATTTTAAAAGGAAAAAAGAAAGGTAAATTGGAATATGGTATGTGTCGAGTTAGAATATTAAAAGGTGGAGATATACTTAAAAAAATAAAAGGCATAAATCGTGCTGTTAAAGAAAATTTTGCCCCTATAGCTTAAAAGGATAGAGCTGCGCAGTCCTAACGCGCGGATCCCCGTTCGATTCGGGGTAGGGGCGCCATTTTTTATGATCTCACGAAGCGAAAAAATAAAGTTTGTTATTCTACGCACATTTGGAAATTTCCTCATCCTTTTTGCGCTTTTTGGGATGGGGATGACTTTTGGGCCGGCTGGATGGGAGGAAGCGCAGTATAGATATCGACAATTCCGGAATGTGCATTATGTAGTGGCGGAGGAGAAAAAAGTAGAAGAGGTAGAAAAAGTAGAGCCGACGTCTATACCGACACAGGTGCCGCCGACATTTTTTGGGCAGCTAACCGGAGGAAACAAAGTAGAGGAACTTCGTCCCGTGGATCCATACTTTTCTGTAGTAATACCCAAGATAGGCGCCAATGCCAAGGTGATACCGAACGTGAATGCGGCCGATAGCGATGAATATTTAAGTGCTCTGGAAAAGGGTGTAGCCCATGCATCGGGGACAGATTTTCCGGGAGGACGAAGCACGGTATATCTTTTTGCCCACTCAACTGACAGTTTCTGGAACGTAGGACGGTATAATGCTGTATTTTATTTACTTAAGGAACTCAATCCCGGGGATGAGATAAATGTGTTTTTCGCGAGAGTAAGGCATAAATATAAAGTGGTTGAGCGAAGGATAGTCTCGCCAAATGAAGTAAATTATCTGACTGATAAAAGTCCTTATGAACAGCTGATACTTCAGACATGCTGGCCGCCGGGGACCACACTGGAGAGACTTCTTGTGATTGCCAGGCCGGAGAGTGAAATATAAAAGTTGAGTTGTTGTATTTTAAAGACTTTTTCTATCGGGAGTTCCTACCTTTCTTCCCGCATTAGTTACTTGAAGAGGTGTTTCTTGTCCTTCAAACAAATAAGCAGTTCCTCCATCATCAGGACAGGCGATAATAAGAGGGGGTTTATGAGTGATGGGAGAATCAGTGACTTCTTTGACAAACATATGAATAGTGCGTTCTGCATCATGGATGTGATGTGAATAAGTTCTTGGTCGAGTTCCTAGGGCTTCTAGCATTCTATTTGACATAATTTATTTTACTACCTTAAGTCAACTGCGTAGAGGTTGGGGGAGGCGCTGCCTGCTTTGTTATAGTTGGTGAGTATAAGAATCCTTCCGCCACTTGGCCAGGGGAAGACGTAACTATCTTCAAGAGGTCCGGCATAGACTGTGGTTTTGTTTAGACCATCATATTCCGTGATATAGATTGTGCCATTTTCTAGCATTACGAAATGGTTTGAGTCGGGGTACCATCTTATGTCTTGGTGGGAATTTACTATTCTTCGAAGGATTTTTTTAGCAATTTCCAGATCAGGGTTTAATATATCTTCGTTCACCTCGGTACTTTTGGCGGGTGAATTTTGTTTGACAAGAAAGTTTTTGTCTTCTTTCAGATCGTATATATAGATATTATCGGGCTTAAGATTGCGATCTTCTGGAGTGGAGTTGGTGCCTATAAGCGGGGGAGTGATGATAGGAGGAAGACTGGCAGATCCAGTAGCCTGATAAAGAATTTTGTTTTCATCTTCGGAAAGCTCAATATTAGTCGCTACATCTTCTAAAACTGTAGAAAGACGAAGCGGTAAGGAGGCAAGAAGTCTATCAGTGTTTTCAGATTCTTGCTCTTCCCAAGTGGATAGGAGAAAATTGAGACTGTCAGAATAAGCTGGAGTAGGTATCTGGTCGGTGATTCCGGTTTCCAGAATATAAAGAGGAAGAATAAGACTTTCGGTAAGGATCTTATTATCTTCGAAAAAGGCTGCGGCAATTTGTTTTTCATCAGGAGACCAAATGAGAGTGGAATTGGTAAAATCCAAATTATTGGTGGAACGGGCTAGAAGCTGGGGACTGTTACCCAGAGGATTGAGAGGTCCCTGGGTGAGATTCCAGACATAGATGCCGCCTTTTTGGATAGCGCTGGGTGTCGCATCAAATGGAACTATATAAGCTATTTGATTGCGGCTGGGGGAAAGAACAGGAGAAAGAACTCCTGATGTAGTAAGAGGCTTTAATGATGGAGTTTGAGGCAGTAAAAGCGCTTCGGCTTTGGTAACTATTTCGCCTTTTACCGGAACTCTTTTGCGCCAGGGGATATAGCCCTCTTTTTCGATCCTTATGTCGTACCAATCCGGAACTATGTTGATGGAAGTGTTGGTGGCTGATGTGAGTTTGTCATTTATATAGATAGAGGCGCCTTGGGGGGATGAGGAAAGTGCGAGAATGCCGGTGGTGGTGAGAATTTTTTTACCGAAATCAAAACGGTAACCCATACCAAAATTGGTGAGAAGATAGGCCGCTGCAAGAATAAAAAGTATTAGGATAACGGATGCGAAAATTCTTTTGCCCACGTTGTAATTATAACACGGGAAGGGTAGAATAGGCATAATTATGTTTTCTAAACGTCTGGGAATCGATTTGGGTACTGCTAATTCGTTGGTATATCTAGCTGGGGAAGGTGTGGTTTTAAATGAACCTACTGTGGTGGCTATTTCTATAGATGATAATAGGGTGGTGGCTGTAGGAAATGAGGCTCGTGAGATGCTGGGGCGGACTCCGGGGAATATAGTGGCTTCAAGGCCTCTGAAAGAGGGAGTAATAGCTGATTATATAGTGACTGAGGCGATGCTAAGGTATTTTATAGATCGCGTATGCGGAAGATCGAGGCTGTTTCGGCCTGATGTGATGGTGTGCGTGCCAGCGGGATGCACACAGGTGGAAAGACGGGCTGTGATGGATGCGACGATGTCGGCTGGGGCGCGTAATGTTTATCTGATAGATGAGCCGCTTGCAGCCTCAATTGGTGCGAAAATACCTATAGCTTTACCTTCAGGTAATATGATAGTGGATATAGGAGGAGGATCGACTGAGGCGGCTGTAATATCACTAGGCGGAGTAGTGGTACATAAAAGTGCCAGAGTGGCCGGGAATAAGATAGATGAGGCTATTTCCTATCACATAAAGAAAAAATTTAATCTCATTATTGGGGAGCGTATGGCTGAGGAAGTGAAGCTACAGATAGGATCGGCTCTACCTATGAGTAAAGAACTAAAGATGGAGGTAAGAGGGAGAGATTCTCTGTCGGGACTTCCTAGAATGGTGGAGATAGAAAGCAGGGATATAACGGGGGCGATACAAAATACGTTAAACAGTATGATAGCGGCTGTGAAGGGAGTACTTGAGGAAACTCCTCCTGAGCTGGCTTCAGATATAATCGATAAGGGGATAGTACTCTCCGGAGGCAGTTCTCAGCTTCGAAATCTGGATAAACTCATGACTCAGGTGACGGGAGTGGTATGTCACATAGCTGAGGAGCCGCTACTTTGCGTAGTAAGAGGAACCGGCGTGGCCATAGAGAATATAGAGCTTTATAAGAGGTCAATATCCAGAAGATGAGATTATCCTATATAATATACAAAAGTGATAAAATTGAGAAAAAATATTTATAAGAGGCATTTAGAGGGTAATTTTGGAGTAGGGCTTATAATATAAGTAGGGCAGGAGCAAATGGTGAGTCAAGTTGAGTTAAAAAGATGATAAATATAAGAACGATTTGAGGCTAAATTGAAATGGTATACTTATAGTGTTCAATTTATAGAAAACTGTCTATCTACAGATTTTATAGGACGTCTTATATAATATAGTATATGGATAAAAGTCAAATTTCGGTGTTGGGAGTGGGGGTCACGGCACTTCCTAAGGCAGATATCCTAGAGGAAGTGAGAAAGTATCTTCATAATTTTCAATTTTCAATTTTCAATTTTCAATTAAGGAAGGGAGAACCATTGGTGATATTTACTCCGAATCCGGAAATTATAAATTATGCTCAGAAGGATGATAATTTCAGGCGGATTGTCAATACGGCCCAGATCAATATACCGGATGGATGGGGAGTAGTTTGGGCGGCAAAAAAACTTTATAACCAAAAACTGGAAAGAATCGCGGGAGTGGATCTGGTTGGGGATTTGGCAAAAATGGCGGAAAAGGAAGGCTATAGAATAGGACTTATAGGAGGAAAAGGGAAAATAGCAGTCGAAGCGCTTGAGTGCTTAAAGAGGAAATTTCCGAGACTTAAGGGATGGGCTGAGGAGGGACCGGAGATCAAAATTTTCAATTTTCAATTTTTCCCGCCTCAGCGGGATCCCGCGTGCGGCGGGACAATTTTCAAAGAAGATGTAGAAAAGATTGTGGGGAAGATCCAGAGTGAGAAGACGGATATTTTATTTGTTGGGTTGGGGTGCCCGAAGCAGGAGTACTTTATAGATAGAATTAAGAATCAAGAATTAAGAATTAAGAATAGAAAACCTTTGGTGATAATGGCTGTGGGTGGGGCGTTTGATTATATATCGGGAAGAGTGGGGCGGGCGCCTGTTTGGATGAGAAATGCCGGATTGGAGTGGTTCTATAGGCTTATTCGGGAGCCATGGAGGCTCGGGAGGCAGATAAGGGGTGCGGAGTTTTTCTGGAGAGTGTGGTGGGGCATTGACAAATAGGTATACCAGTGTATATACTATAGAGTACTATGAATTATACAGTAGTCACGGCAAAAGTGGATCCACAAACGAAAAGAGAAGCTCAGAAAACGGCTGAGGCTCTGGGTATGCCGCTCAGTGTGGTGATTAAGGCGTTTTTAAAGCATTTTGTTCGGACAAAAGAGGTATCGTTTAGTCTGAGGGATGAGGTGCCGAATGCGTATCTTAAACAAGTCATGCGTGAAGCGAAGGAAAACTACAAAAAGGGGAGATATTCTCCAGAATTTAAAACAGGAAAAGAAGCAGTTGCTTGGCTTGAAAAACAGGGCATATGATAATAATTTATGACCCTGCTTTTCTGAAAGTGCTCAAAAAGGCCAACGTGAGAGTTCGTAAAAGCGTCAAAGAAAGAATGCTGCTATTTTCTAAAGAACCCGAAAATCCTCAACTGAATAATCACTTCCTTAGGGATGAATATGTTGGATACAGAAGTATTGATATCACGGCAGATTGGAGAGCAATTTATGAGGAAATCCACCGAGATGGAGATATTATCGCTTATTTCATAATTTTAGGCACGCATAAAGATTTATATGGGAAAAGATAAGCTGTCAAGCTAGTACAGCTTACCTGAAATAACAGGTCAATGTCCTAGGAAAGAATCCCTTTAATTTTTAGCCATAAAGTGGGGGTTGATTTTTGCGAAGAAATTGAGGTACTATTACCGGGATGAGTAATGGGATAGTGAACATCGAGAAAGTTAAGCCTGTGGAGTCCGGAAGGGGCAAGCCTAAGGTACTTTTTTTGTATGACTTTCCTATACACGGAGGCGGAAGCGGGGCTTATGTAAAATATTTGGCCCTTAGACTGGTTGAGAAATATAGATATAAAGATAGGATAGCAATAGCTGCTCCAGATAAAATAGAAATAGACCCCCGAATAAAACAATATAATCTCAAAGTACCACAAATTCCAGTTTTTATAGGCAGGCCGGGACTGGAAAAATCCAAAAGATACGCGGATCTCTCAGCTGAAGAATTAGCTGATCTTTATAAGGCTTATATAGACGGTACTATAAAAGTGGTAAAGGATTTCCGGCCGGATATCATACATGTTCATCATACTTTCCTCAATCTCTGGGCGGCAAGATTTGTAAGAAGTTTGTTTGGGACACGATTTATTGCCACCAGTCATGGAAGTGATCTACAAGCGATATCCAAGGATAGAAGATACTATAAAATGACCCGGGATGCGCTCAATGCAGCATCTTTTATAACTGTAGTTTCCGGAGATACCAGGGCGAAGCTTCTTAAAATGTTTGGTTCGCATCTTAGTGCAAAGACACGTACTATACCGGGTGGGATACGTTTGAGTCAATTCCCCGCAAATAAAAATATGGAAAAGGAAAGAAAGCAAATGGGACTTTCCGGCAAAAAGATGGCTCTTTTTACGGGAAGATTGATAACTGAAAAGGGAGTGGAATTTTTGGTGAAGGCAGCCAGGAAGATAAATGGTCAGGTAATTATAGCCGGAGATGGTCCACAGCGTAAAAAACTGGCAGAACTCATAGAGAAACTGAATATACACAATGTAACTCTTTTGGGATTTTTTTCTGACAGGCAAAGAATAATAGATCTATATTATCTGGCGGATGTTTTTGTATCTCCTGCACTTTGGGATGAGCCTCTCGGTCTTACTATAATTGAGGCAATGGCAGCCAAGACGCCGCCAGTTGTAACTAGAAAGGGAGGAATAGTGATGGCAATAAAAGATGGAGTGAATGGTATGTTTGTCAGACCCCGAAACGCTAATGAGATAGCCAAGGCGGTAAATTATCTGTTTGAGAATAATGATAAAAGGGAAAAGATGGGGATGGCTGCCCGAAAAACTGTGGAGGAAAAATTCACATGGACTGATATTGCAGATCGATTTGATAAGTTGTATGTGAAACTGGTGAGGAACGGAAAGCATTAGTTTCTCTTCTCTTTACTATTTCCCCAATTATATTTATCATTGAATTAGTATGAAAATTGCGATATTGGGTTCTGTGGTGACGCAGGTCCCTCCCATGGGGCAGGCGGCGATAGAGTGGATGGCTTATCATCAAGCTTTGGGACTTGCTAAACTTGGTCATAAAGTGCTTCTTTTTGCGCCTGAGGGATCGAAAGTGGAACATGAGAATATAACACTGGTGAATGTAGGAAAGGGAGGTAGTCTGTCAGGAATAGGGAAAGAGGGAGTGGATCTGCAAAGTAAAAGGCTTGGGACTTCTTATAAGATGAGATTGGAGATAACTAATTTAGGTTTCTTGATCGGAGAATTATTAGATAGAGATAATCAGTTTGATATATTAGTTAATAATTTGAGAGGGGAGGCGGTGGTCGTACCTGTAGCACAACTTCTGCGAAAACCTCTTGTGCATGTGATGCATCTTCCTCTTTTTGATGAGCTTTCTTCACTTTTTAAGAGATATAATACACACCTGATTTCCATATCTGATGCTCAAAGAAAGGCATTTCCTGATTTAAATTATGCCGGAACTGTATACAACGGAGTGGATCCCAACTTTTTTACATACAATGAGAAACCGGAGGACTATTATCTATATCTTGGATCAATAGGAGCCAATAAAAACCCTAAGGATGCTGTACTTGCCTGCAAAAAGGCTGGGGTGAAGATGATGATAGGCGGAAGGATAAAGGATAAAGATTATTATGATAAGGAAATAGCTCCCCATATAGATGATAAAAATATAAAGTGGGTGGGGGAGATGCATCCAGCTGATGTAGTGAAGCTGTATCAAGGAGCAAGGGCGTTTCTTTTTCCTACTCTTTGGGAGGAGCCGTTTGGATTGGTGATGATAGAGGCGATGAGTTGCGGGACGCCGGTAATAGCATATCCAAATGGAGCGGTGCCGGAAGTAGTGGAGGAAGGTTTTAATGGTTTTCTGGTCAAAAATGTCGGGGAAATGGTGGGGAAGATAAAAGAAATGGAACAATGTTCCCTGCCTGACCGGCAGGCAGGCAATGTAACAATGTTACAATGGCGAAGAAACACGAGGAAGAGTGTGGAGGAGAAGTTTACGATAGAGAAGATGGTCGCGAAATACGAAGAAGTTTTGAAAAAGATATTAAGATATTGAGATATTAAGTAATTGGGAAATTAGAGAAATAAGGAACAAATATGCTATCAGATGAACAATTATCAGGTGAAGTAGTGAGTGCTGCAGGTGAGAAGTTAGAAGGTTTATTTTTGCAATTTAGGAGAGGATTAGAGGCAGCTCATAAGCAAGGAACGATACTGACTATTTTATCTTTTAACTCATATAGGACTCAGTGGAGAGATGCATTTAGGGAGTTTCCAGAGCATGTAAAGGAACGAATGAAGTCTTTATGTGATGCTTTAATTTTGGCGGAAAATGTCAATGCGGCATATCCAGAAGAGACTACAGAAACAGGAAAAACTACCTTGGACGTCTTAAAATTGCATTTTGAAGGAGCAATGAGCCAGAGTATTGAAGGTGTAAGAGATGAATATGCGAAGGATATGTTAGCACGTATATTGCTTGCTAGAGGGTCAACTGATAGTAAGCACACTGCTCATGAATTTAATTTTGCCGATGAAGCTAGTCAAATAGCGGCTGAGTTAGGTTTATCGAATGGATGGTATGGGAAAGACGTAGCTGGAGTTACTCTCGGTAGAGTTTGTCAAGCTGTGGTCAGAGGTAAAGTTAGACTAAATTATCAGCCTACAGCGCCACCTCCGGCATCCTAATAATTATGAAAATTGCGCAGTTATCATCACCATGGATTGCACTTCCGCCGCTAAAGTATGGAGGGACGGAGAGAGTGGTATATAATTTGTCGGAAGAACTGGTGAAACGCGGACATGAAGTGACTGTTTTTGCGACCGGGGATTCTAAAGTATCTGGAAAACTCTCTTATTATTATAAAAAAGCACTGTCACAGGAACCTAAATATAAGAATGATCCTCTAGTGTGGCTTCATCATTTCTATGACTGTTTCAAGGGGGCGGGGAAATTTGACATAGTTCACAATCATATGCAGCATCCGGCGATATTTCTGTCTGATTTCATCAAAACTCCTGTGGTTCATACTCTGCATGGCAATTTTTTCCCTGGAGAGACGTTGGAGAGTAAAAGGGAAGTTTTGGCAAGATTTAAAAAACACAATTATGTATCTATATCGGATGCACAGCGTGGCGGAATGCCAGATCTTAACTATATCAAGACAGTATATAACGGTATCAATACTGCTGAATTTGAGCTGGGGGATGGAAGTGGGGGATATCTGGCCTGGATAGGGAGAGTAACGCCGAAGAAGGGGCTGGAGACGGCGATTGAGATATCCCATGAACTGAAAATTCCACTTAAAATATCCGCATATATAGATGCGACGGATATGGAATATTTTGTGAAGAAGATAGGTAGTATGATAAACGGTAAAAATGTGGAATTCCTGGGGGAACTGCATGGAGTGGAGAAGACTGAATTTCTCAAAAATGCCAAGGTACTACTTTTCCCGATCACATGGCAGGAACCGTTTGGTCTGGTGATGGTGGAGGCTATGGCATGCGGGACGCCTGTAATTGCTTTCAATAAAGGATCGGTACCTGAAGTGGTCGCGGATGGAGTAAATGGATTTGTTGTTGAAACTAAAGAAGAGATGAAGCAAGCGGTATCGGCAGTGTCGGGAATAAATCGGAAGAAATGCCAGGAAAGTGTCATACACAAATTTACAATAGAAAAGATGACTGATGGGTATGAGGAAGTGTATAGGAAGATATGCGAGTAGCCATGCTTGCGTCCAATTTCATACGGATGCCGCCGAGACCTCACGATGTACCTTCAGGCTATTCGGGGGCGGCTGAGGCGGTAGTATATAGGCTTACGAAGGCGCTGGTACAAAAGGGATTACATGTGACTCTATTTGCCAGCGGGGATAGCAGTACGACGGCAAAATTAGTTTCGGTAGTGCCGAGGGCAGTTTCGAAAGATAAAACCCTCAAAGATATACCGGCGCATTATTTAGAATACCTGCAAATAAGCAAGTGTTATGAGATGGCGGCTCAGGGTAAATTTGACATTATACATAGCCATCTGGATAACCGGAGTGTCTTTTTTGCACCACTGGTACATGTGCCTACGGTTTCAACTCTTCATAGTCCACTGGATGGGGGTAAAACTATACTCAAGCATTTCAAGCAAAGCCAATATTATGTATCCATATCCAATGCTCAGAGACTGCCAATACCGGATCTAAAATATGCGGCTACTATATATCATGGTCTGGACCTTTCTACGTTTCCTTTTTCTTATACAGACGGACATGGACTTTTGTATGTGGGGAGAATCATACCTGTCAAGGGGACCGATGTAGCTATAAAAGTGGCCAAAAATGCGGGAATGAAGTTAATGCTGTTGGGCTGGGCGGCCAAGCAGAATATCAAGTATTATAAGGAAAAGATAAAGCCTCATGTAGATGGTGTGAACGTCGAACTTCATGGATATATTTCCAGAAAGGGTCTTCTGAACAATCTAAAAAATTCACGGGCGCTTATTTTCCCGATACAATGGGAGGAACCTTTTGGGCTGGTTATGATAGAGGCGATGGCCTGCGGGACACCGGTAATAGCATATGCCAGGGGGAGTGTGCCTGAGGTCATAAAAGATGGAGTGACGGGATATATAGTCAATCATTCGGAGGAGGATAAGCGGGGAAACTATATCATAAAAAAGACCGGGGTTGCGGGGCTAATTGAGGCGGCTCGTAGAATAAAGGAAATGGATGAGGATGAGTATATTTTTATGAGAAAAGCCTCCAGAGCGCACATAGAGGAGCGCTTCACCATAGGAAAAATGGTGGATGGATATATAGAGGTGTATAAGAAGATACTGGGGGTGGGGTAAATTTTCAATTTACAATTTTCAATTTTCAATAAATTTAATAAATGAAAAGTTTTAAACTGGCTGCAATCGGCGGGACGTTTGACAGGCTGCATAGGGGACATGAATTTTTTATAAAAAAGGCTTTTGAGAGGGCGGAGAGAGTGTTGGTGGGAATAACGAGTGAGGAGTATGTTCGTAAGAAATTTTCAATTTTCCTGCCTCGCCGGCAGGCGGGCAATTTTCAATTTTCAATTAAAGTGCGATCATATAGAGATAGAAGGAGGGAGCTGGAGGAGTTTTTGAAAAGAGAGAAATTGTGGGAGAGAGCTTCTGTGGTGAAAATACATGATGAGTATGGGGAGGCTGATAAAAATCCTAATCTTGAGGTAATTTTTGTCACATCTGACAGCCGCGAGGGGGCAGAGAATATAAATAAAAAAAGAAGAGAGGGGGGACTACGAAAATTGGAAATAATAAAAGTACCTCTTGTGAGAGCGGATGATAGGGGAAATATAAGTTCGACAAGGATAAGAAGAGGGGAAATAGATAGAGAAGGACGACTATATAGGCAATATAAAATATATGGAAAAATTTTGCCGGAAAATATAAGATCCAGGCTGCAAAAACCTCTTGGTCTTCATTTAACAGGTAGTGAAAACATACGACATGATATTCCTGCCGCTTTGAAGGAAGTAATTGCTGATGTTTCACCACCAATGGTGATAACTATAGGGGATGAAGTGACAAAGATGTGTAATGGGGAGGGGATAAGAATGGATATTGCTGTGGTGGATTTTAAAGTGAAAAGAGAAAAGAAATATAAAAAGTTAGCTGATCATCTTTTTGCCGATAAACATGAACGCGTAGTACTAAAAGGCGAAAATAAGGCAGGGATGATAGAACATAAGATGATGAGTGATGTAGATGAAGCGATAGAGGGAGTTTTGAGGGATGGAAAGCAGAGAGTGATGGTCGTAAGAGGCGAGGAAGATCTGGTGGCGATACCGGCTGTACTACTGGCACCACTGGAGAGTGTGGTAGTATATGGGCAGCCTAATCGTGGCGTCGTAGTGATGGTGGCAAGTGAGGAGAAGAAGAAACAGATAATTGAGATACTTGTATAATTTTCAATTTACCTGCCTCGCCGGCAGGCGGGCAATTTTCAATTTTCAAAACTAAGTATGATAAATATTTACAAAGAATCATCTGATCTTATTTGGCAGAGGGCGTATAAGAGGCTGGTGGGAAAATTGGAGAAGCAGGAGAAAAGCTTGATACTACTTTCCGGAGGAAGTGTCACGGTTCTTTATCCGCTGCTTGCTGACTATATAAGGTTTCAAAAGCCGAATGTGGCACTTGGGCAAGTGGATGAGAGATTTCAGCCACTATATAGTGAGGATCAAAATGGTAAAGTTATAGAAAAGACGGGATTATTTGATGCTTTTGAGAAGGGCAAGTCGCCGGTTTTTCTGGTATCACAAGAGGGGGTCTTGGAGAGGGCGGCGCTGGAGTATGATACCGTACTTAAAAAATTATTTGAAGAATATCCATATAAAACAGCAATACTTGGGATAGGGGAGGATGGTCATACGGCGGGATTTCTTCCGGGATACGAGAGTGAGTGGAATAAAGATAGACTAGTAGTAGGCTATAGAAACAATGGAAAATATCCTATGAGAATCAGTTTGACTCCAAAGGCTTTAAGGCATATTGATTATGCTTTGGTGGTGGCTATGGGGGAGGGGAAGAGGGGGGTTATAAAGAATTTAGAATTAAGAATTATGAATTATGAATTAAATAAATTTCCGGCGGGGATATTGGGGCAGATGAAAGAGGTGGATGTGTATACGGATGTG
>Ga0155063_111_pt1 | contig 44441 bp, 61 predicted proteins | sample RifCSPhighO2_01_FD_106031 | JGI IMG/M metagenome (GOLD analysis project Ga0155063, IMG submission 106031) | Candidatus Gottesmanbacteria bacterium RIFCSPHIGHO2_01_FULL_39_10 | reverse complement strand
AAGATTTCGGGATGATAAAAAGCCGTATGAAGCAACTACTACTTCCGAAGTTGAGAAGATGTTTAAACAACAAACTAAACATTGATATGTTTTCTGGCAAAGTGCGGATGGTGGATAAGTATGGTTCGAAAATATCTATAGGGATATTCAGTTAAGTATTGAAGTGTTCCTTTTAGGGGATTTTCGGTTATACGTCGATAGGATAAAACTATGGTAATTTTGGGTTCATAAATAATAGGTCCAATTTCGGCAAGATGACAAGCCAGATCAATATCCTCATGGACAATTTTATCATCAGTATGGACTTTCACCTTTTGCCAGGCGGATTTTTTTAGGGCCATGTTGGGACCTATAAGGCTATAATGGCCGGTTAAAAGATGGGCTAAATCGCAAAACCAGATTTTGGAATAGATACTGAAAAGTACATCGGGAAGCCATTTGTAGGGTGATGTAAATATACCCAAGATACCTACAGCTTTCGGATTTCTTTGAAAAGACTTATATATTTCTTCCAGCCAGTTAGGGGGTAAAATAGTATCGGCGTCTGTACGGGCAATAATTTCTGCTTTTGCTTCTCTAAATCCTCTTTCGCGAGCCGGGGTCATGCCTTGAATATTTTCTTTCACTACTCTTGCTCCATATTTTTGGGCAATTTCGGCTGTTTTATCTGTAGAGTTATTATCAACTACAATGATTTCAAAGTCTTTGTAAGTCTGTTTCTTAAGGGATGAGAGACATCTGGCGATGTATTTTTCTTCGTTGTAGGCGGGGATGATGACAGATATAGATGGATTTTTGGTGTTCATTTGGCTTAAAATAGCGTCATGATGGATAATAAGATTCTAAATAATGGCAATGTAAAGATATATTATACGATAAAAAGGGGTAAAAAGGAGGCGTTGGTTTTCCTCCATGGTGAGGCGGGATCTTTGAGTGCTTGGAAGGAAATATTAAGTTTTTTTGAAAGAGGAGATTATACGCTTATTGCGGTGGATTTACGCGGTCATGGATATTCGGGAAGACCTGAATCAGAAGAAGAATATTATTTTGAAAAACATGTAGAAGATATTCTTAGTATTTTAAAGCAAGAAAAAATATCTGAAGTTATATTAGTAGGGCACTGCATGGGTGGAATGATTGGAATGATGTTTGCAAGCACTTATCCTTTGATAGTAAAAAAGCTTATTCTTATCAATACAGGAAGTAAGCTGCCGAGAATGGTAGGGATATTTAAGCCGATTTTATGGATGATTGTAAAACTGATGGAAGGGGTAAAATTTGTTAAGGGAGGTAAAAGGGTAGACTACGCAAAATATAAAAATTCACATGAATTATCACTTCCGCGTTTATATGACGATTTGATAGCTATGGGGGTGAGTTCATTTGCAAAGCAGTGTTTGGCCTGTTTCAGGTGGAATGGCGAAGAGTACTTAAAAGATATTTCTTGTCCTGTTTTGGTGATTGGTGCAACAAAAGATATTCTTTATCCACCTTCAACTACAAAGAGAATGGCAGAAGTTATTCCACGACATAGTATCGTTTTTATAGAAAGCAATCATGTATCTATTATCAATGTACCTAGAAAAATATATGATACAATGATGGAGTTTTTACAATGAAGACGCCTTATTTTTCTATCGTAATACCAACGCTTAATGAGGAAAAATGTATACAGAAGATTCTTGCTGATTTACAAAAACAAACATATAAGGATTTTGAAGTCATTGTGGTGGATGGTTTGTCAGATGATAGAACATTAGTTGCAGCTAAAAAATTCGAGGATAGACTTCCTAAACTTGCGACTATAAAAGGCGGAAAAAATAATGTGTCGTATCAGCGAAACTTGGGAGCAAAAAAAGCCAGTGGGAAATATTTAATTTTTTTTGATGCGGATGTGAGATTTGATCGGACTTTTTTGGAGGAGATACATATAGCAACACTGAAGAAGAAGTTTAAACTGGGAACTACTTGGTTTTATCCTGATTCAGATGATTCGATGGACTCAATAGTAATGATGGCTGGAAATATAGGTCTTGAACTGGCAAAAGCAGTAAATAAGCCTTATGCGGCTGGAGGGGCAAATATTATTATGGACAGGAAAACTTTTGAATCTCTGGGAGGATTTCGGGAAGATTTAAAACTAAGTGAAGATCATGATTTGGTGGAGAGGGCGAGAAAAAAGAATATTGATATCACTATACTTAAGGAACCTAGAGCGATTGTTTCTCTTCGTAGATTTAGGGCTGAAGGTACACTAAGCGTTCTTCGAAAATATGCCCAAGTTTATATTTATGGAATTTTGAAAGGGCCTATTACTCGTGAAATTTTTGATTATCCAATGGGCGGGCATATACACATAAAAAAGAGACGAAAACTTGATCTGACAAAATTGGATACATATATAAAGGGAATAGAAAAATTGGAAAAAAAGATAAATAGATTACTGGAGGCTTAATGAGAATTATTGCTGATCTACAAATACACTCTAAATATTCAAGAGCAGTGTCGCAGGAGATGGTGATACCAAAAATTTGGGAATGGGCAAAAAGAAAAGGTATCAAGCTCATGGCAACGGGAGATTGGACACATCCTCTGTGGATGAGAGAGATAAAAGCAAACCTTGAGGAGACGGGGAATGGATTATTAAAACTCAAAAGTTCCCGACATGAAGTCGGGATCCACGATGCTGTAATTTCTCATTCTTCGAAGACAGCATCGGGACAAAACTCAAAACTGGGGGAGGAACCCCTTTTTTTATTGGCGACGGAAGTAAGTTGTATATATTCACAGGGAGGAAAACTCAGAAGGATTCATACTTTAATTTGGGCGCCATCGATTGAGACTGCTGATAAAATAAATAAAGAACTTATCAATCGGGGAGCAAATCTGGTATCAGATGGCAGGCCGATTGTTGGACTAACGAGCATTGCTATTGCGGAGCTTGTTTTTTCAATTGATCCGACTTGCCTTATCATCCCAGCACATGCTTGGACACCATGGTTTTCCTTATATGGCAGTGAATCTGGATTTAACAGTATTGATGAGTGTTTTGGTAACTATAGTAAATATATATATGCCATTGAGACAGGACTTTCTAGTGATCCGGCGATGAATTGGCGTATAAAAGAACTGGATAATCGATCTATAGTATCTTTTTCTGATGCTCATTCGGGACCAAAGTTAGGGAGGGAGGCGACGGTATTTGATCTTTCTGAGCTTTCATACAGGGCAATACGGGCAGCGTTGGTACGGGCGGCCGTAAACAAAGATCAGTTGTCAGTGGTCAGTAATCAGTCAAAAGAAAACAATTCAAAAACTGATAACCGAAAACTGATTGCGGAAAACAAAATTTCCTATACCGTAGAGTTTTATCCTGAGGAAGGCAAATATCACTATACCGGGCATCGTAATTGCAGTGTAAAGCAAACTCCGGAAGAGACCCGGAAAAATGGAACGATATGTCCCGTTTGCGGGAGGAAGCTTACTGTAGGTGTAATGCATAGAGTAGACGCGCTGGCGGGGAGAAGTGAGGAGGAGTTAGAAATTAAGAAATTAGAAATTAAGGGCATTGAAATGAAAGGTATTATCAGTGGAAAATTTATTCAAAGACCACCGTATATGATGATGGTGCCGCTGCAGGAGATATTATCGGAAGTTTATAGGACATCAGTCCATAGCCAGGCGGTACAAAATGAATATGGAAAACTTATAGATAATTTGGGGAGTGAATTTGATATTCTCCTTTCTACTCCTACTTCCGATATAGCAAGAATTTCCGGACCGGATGTCAGTGATGCCATAGATAAAGTAAGAAATGGGCAACTGACTATAGATCCCGGATATGATGGAGTATTTGGTAAGGTGAAAATATTTTCAGATGAGAAAAAGGAGGAAGAAAATAAAAAGGAGCAACTGAGTTTATTTTAGAGTCTATTGACAAGTTTGTGATTTTGATGTACACTAATGTACATATGAACACTTCTATAATTTCTATCACTGATCTGAGAAAGAATCTCTTTAAGATTGCTGATATGGTAGAGAGGGAGGGTAGAGAAGTGGAGGTGGAGAAGGAAGGAAAAAGAATTATTAAACTGGTGAAGATTAGCGATGATCCGAGAGAGAGGGCAAAAAGACTTTTAAAGATTATGAACAAAATTGGCGGTATGTGGAAAGATAAACCGCAGGGAGAATTTGACGAACTTAATGAATTCTTCAGAGGTAAGAAAGAGAAGGAGTATATGAAATCGCTTGGCAGTTGGGCAAGAAAGAGCAAACCTCAAAAATAAACATAAAAATGGAAAAGGTGGTTGTAGATAGCGACATATTAATTGATTTCTTCAGAGCAAGTAAAGGTTTTTTCCCACAATTACTATATCTTCAGGAAGAAGGAAAGATTGAGTTATATATCTCTTCAATAACAGTCTTTGAACTTTTTTCCGGTAGTTCATCTAGAAGAGAAGAGAAATTGCTTATGGAGACAATTTCAAATTTTAGAGTTATAGCGTTTGATGGGGAAATTGCAAAACTGGCTGGAGAGAAAAGGAGGGATGAAAAGCTTACTAATCCAATAGCCGATTTTATTATTGGGATAACATCTATTTATCTTCAAGCCGAAATTGCAACCCGAAATAAAGATCATTTCAAGGGTATAAAAGGAATTAATTTTTTTAAGTTATAGAAAATTTATGAATAAGCGATTACTGGCTGTTTTTGCCCATCCTGATGATGAGGCTTTTGGTCCTGGGGGGACTTTAGCAAAGTATGCTCATGAGGATGTGGAAATAGATCTTGTTTGTGCAACGAGAGGGGAAGCGGGGGGAGATGGGAAGATTCGAGAGAAAGAATTACTTGAATCTGCTCGAATATTAGGGATAAAGAAAGTGGAGTTTTTGGATTTTGTGGATGGGACCCTTTGCAATGCAATATATCATGATCTGGCAAAAAAAATAATGAGAAAAATCAACTCATTTAAGCCACAAGTGATCATGACTATAGAGAGAAGGGGAGTTTCGGGGCATCTGGATCATATTGCCGTGTCAATGATCACTACTTATTCATATATTCATACAAATGTTGCTAAAAAGCTATATTATTACTGTCTTACTAAAGAAGCTCGGGAGAGTGAGGGGAGACTGGATGATTATTTTGTTTATTTCCCGGAAGGATATCCTGATGCGGAAATTACGACAAAAATAAACATTGAGAAATATTGGGATCAAAAGGTAGAAGCGATGAAGGCACATAAGAGTCAAATAAAGGATGTGAATTTTATACTTTCAAGATATAGAAGATTGCCGAAGGTAGATAGTTTTATATTGCAATATCATAGAGGAGTGAAGGTGAAATTTCCGGAAACGGATTTATTTGCCGGATTATAAATGGTATGCTAAGAAATAGAGGGGGTGATACACTTGGCGACAACAACTTCTGATGAAAGAGTAAAAGGGGCATTATCTTATTTATTGGGCCCGATTACTGGTATTGTATTTCTTCTTATAGAGAAGGAGAATCAATTTATAAGATTTCATGCAATGCAATCAACTCTAGTTTTTGGGGCGATACTTCTTATCAATATAGTTTTGGGTATAGTACCTATTTTGGGCTGGATAATTGCAGTTATTCTTTCACCATTTTTAGCTATTGTTTCTTTTGTTTTGTGGCTTCTACTTATGTGGAAAGCTTATTCTGGTGAAAAATATAAATTGCCATATTTTGGAGATTTAGCAGAAAAGCAGCTTGCTAATTTGGGGAAATAATATTGTGTTTGAAAATAGAAAAGAAGCAGGACAACTTTTAGCCCAGAAGCTTAAGGCTGTCGCAAAGAAGCTAAAGTTTTCTTATGTTTTTGCTATTCCCCGCGGGGGAGTAGTGGTGGGTGATGAAATTGCACAGGTATTTCATATTCCTCTGAGGGTCTTGATAGTGAAAAAAATCGGTGCTCCTTATAATAGTGAAATGGCAATTGGGGCTATCGCTTCCAATAATTTTATTTATAAAGATAATCATCTAATAGAAAGGCTTGGTATTGGAAGTCGTGAGTTGAAAATACTGGTTGAGGAAAAGGAAAAAGAAATAATAGAACGACAAAATAAGTACCAGGTAAGTTATCCAAAAAGTCTTAAAGGGAAAAAGGTGATATTGACGGATGATGGAATTGCAACTGGAGCAACGACTAAAGCGGCAATTGCCTTTTTAAAATCATTGAAGGCGAAAAAGATCCTTTTGGCAGTACCAGTAATATCAGAAGAATCATACAGAGAATTAATAATTCAAGTTGAATCAATTATTGCTCTTATGGTAGTTGATAATTTTGGGTCAGTAGGACAATTTTATAGGGAATTTGAACAAGTTTCGGATAATGAAGTAATTAAGTTGTTAAGTAATTAATAAAAAGTTATGAAACTAATAGTTGGACTGGGAAATCCGGGAGAGAAATATCAATATACGAGGCATAATATAGGGTTTATGGTGGTTGAAAAATTTGTAAAAGACAGATTACCTCTTGCTCCATCGCTTAATGCCTGGAAAAGTGAGAAAAAGCTTTCAACTGAGATATGTAAACTAAAGGATTGTATTGTAATAAAACCGCAAACTTTTATGAATTTGAGTGGTATGGCTGTAGTACGAATAAGCAGTTTTTATAAGATAAAAAATGAAGATATCTTTGTAGTGCATGATGATATAGATTTACCTTTGGGAAAAATAAGAATAAGAAAAGGCGGGGCTTCGGCTGGACACAGGGGTATTGATTCCATAATAAAAAATATCGGCAGTGATAATTTTGTGAGATTTAGGCTAGGTATAGGGAGAGGAAAACTTAATGTCAACAGGACGACTGATCAGAATTTACATAGAAGAGATGTGGAGAAATATGTAGTGTCGCTTTTCAATGAACATGAAGGAAGCGAAGTAAAACATCTTGTCAAAAATGCTTCGGAAGCATTGGAAATTGTTTTGGATAAAGGAATGGAGAAGGCGATGAATAGGTTTAATTGAAGAGACTTTCTAAATAGGATTAGTATTTTTGGGAATCATTAATGCTACTAAGAAGATAGATCCATATATAAGAATTGTTAATGCAATAAAGATAAGAGAAATAATTATTTTCCAATTTTTTGGCCAGTTAGTCCAGAACCACATAAGCAAAATTCCGATTATTCCCCCTAAAGGAAAGAAAGCACCTGTTAGAAGGAATGTAATTGTGATTATATTATTAATTTTAATTTCTATACCTGTCCCTTTTTTTGCTTTTGCCTTAATCATAAAGTAGTAAATCAGCGCACCTATAAAAGATGCAAATATTATTACTAAAACCCATAGTATCTTATCATTTTTGTCAGTGTAGTCTCTTTTTATTGCATCTATTAACATGAGAATCCAGAAGATGGTGGGAGCGAAGACAATAAGGCTAACAAAAAATATTCCTACATTGAGAAGAAGACCAAGAATAATTTCCATAATTTAATATAACATGGAGAGAATGTAAAGTAAAAGATATCGAATTAAGAGGTCGATATGTTAGGAAAATGAAAGTATTTTTTATTGGTTACAAATTTAATTGCTTTAGAAAAGACAAAATAGAAAAGAGTTATACCGGAGGCCATAGCTAATCTTTCTACAATAACCACGGGAATTAGCCCTAGCCAAATTTCTTTCGTGAGTCCAAATGTCCAAACCCAGAGAGCACCTCCGACTGCGTGAGCAGTGAAGGTGGCGCCGAGACTTTTTAGAAATAGATTTTTATGGAAAAAATTTGCCGCTATGGGAATAAGCCAGAACATCGAATATTGCCAGGCGGAGCGACCTATGGGATTTAGATTGAAAGCGATGATGGCAAGAACGGGAATAAGTATATTGGTTGGTCTTCTTTTAGCAAAATACAGAACTGCAAAAAGAGTGGGGAAGAGTCTTATGATACCACCGATATCAAACTGGGAGCCGTGAAGTAAGTAATTTACAAACTGCATTATCAATACTGAAATGACGCCGGGAAAAGTGCCGACAAATGCACCGGCTGTCGGAGCAATGAAATCAAACGCTGTAAATTTTACACTGGATCCTAAGAGTCTAGTAAAGGGAATTTGAAGAGCAATAAGACCAAGGAGGGTAAAAAGAAATATAGATATAACTTGATTCTTTTTCATGAGTAGTGACATTGTAGCAAAAATTGTTGGTCTGTCAACTGCAAAAATTTAGATTATAATTGGAATATATGGTAGATGGACCCGGTGGAGAGCTTCCATCAATGACAAGAAGGGAAATGCTTAAGCTCAGTGGAGTTGCAGGAGCTGCTGCGGTTGTGGCGCCTGATTTATCAATTGATCCTAAACAATGGTTATGGTCTAAAGTCGCCAGTGGTCCACCGGCAGTACCAAATGAGATGGAAAAATTTCTGCCAGATGAAGAAGTAGATGGTATAGAGATCTATGGTATACGAAATCCTCTAAATACCGAGGAAGATGTCAAGAAACTGCACGACTTTTTTAATCAGAGATTTTTATTTCAAGCATATTTTAGTCCCGGAATTGTGGGTCGAAGAAAGGAGAGTCCTCAATCTATATGGGAGATTAGAGAAAAATTAATGCCTGAAAAAGAGAGACTGCTTCAAATATATGTGAAGCATTCACTATATGAAAAATTTGAGAAAGAGAAACAAGATGGAACTGGTTTATCTTTTTCTTCATATATGAAAACTCATATGGATATTCTCAATAGGTTTCATGAAGAGGCAACCCCCCCAACTAAACTCCGGGGTAAGATTGGTAGGATTATTGTGGTGGATGATGAATTTGATGATAGAGTGCAGAAACATAAAAATATACCTGGAATTCCTAATGATATGGATGCGATCTGGAAGGAATGGTGGGATACAAGGGGTGATATAAGTCCAAAGGGTGAGCATGAGGAATCAAGTAAGATAAGAACTGACAAGATAGAAGATAAAGATGTGAAAGTAGATTATGGGAGAATACACGAGTGGGAACATCAATTATTTAACTGGCCGGATGAATATGTGGAAAATGTAGACAAAAAAGATATCCAGCCAGATTTTATTATGTCTTATAGTGGAGCTACTTTTGGACGTACTCCATGGTTTGGATATTGTTTGGGACGAAATGAGAAATTAAAAATAAGAGGATATTATACAGATCCTAGATCGATTGGAATTGCAGGTCAAAGAGCGGATGTAAAAGATTCGGCCGTAAGTATTTGGGGCGAAAGACCAAAAGACATTACTATAAATTTTGTTGATAATAATGGAAAGTCCATAAATGGGGTTGTGAGCGTGTCGAGAGTAAAGACAGCGAATGGGGATTATTATGGAAAAAAATGGTTTGAAGAATGTGATTTAATTGAAGATTGTAAAGGTACTCTTAATGCTAGTGATAAGTGGTTTGAACCTATGAGAGGGGGATATGATATGACCTATCCTACTAACTGGATTTTTAAAATAAATGGAAGAGATGGGAGACGTTTTTTGTTACACATGCCTGTTGCTGCTTTTAATATGAGTAAGATGGTAGGGAAAGAGAATGCGAATTATACGATAAAATTTTATGGGGATGGAAATAGTATATCTGAAAAAACACAGACATTGACAATGGTGCCTACACCATATCCATTACCAGCTCAAGATAGTTCTGATAAGTATGCGTCTATGGATGTGGATGGGACGGATGTTCGTTTTGAATGGAGTACTCCTTATGAATTTGTTATGTAAGAGTAGTTATGGTGTAAATCCTACTCTCCATCCACCTGAAACTTCGATGTTGGAGCTATTTATATAAGAGGATTCTTCTTTCAGGAGGAAATTGATGGCGTTTGTGATGTCTGTAAATTGGACAAAGCGGCCTGAGGGGGTGGGGGGTTTGGCTATCGATGTTTCCAAAATTCCCGGTGAAATACTATTTATAGTTATTCCGTATTTGGCATATTCGTAGGCAAGAACTTTGGTGAGCATAATCACTCCGGTTTTAGCGATATAATAAGGAGTAGTTTTTTCCCTTATAGTAATGGATTCTGCGCCAACGCAACCGAAATTGATGATCCGGCCCCATTTCTTCTTCTGCATTGATGGTAAGGCTTCTTGAGAGCAGAGGAAGGTAGAATAGAGGTTGGATTCAATTACGTCGCGAAATTTTTCAAATGAGGTAGTCGTGATGGGTTCATAAATAAAATTACCGACAAGATTAATGAGGATATCTACGTTTCCTAATTTATTATGGATTGTTTGATATATCGAGGATATATCTTTTGGATGGGTGAGGTTTGCCTTAATAACTATTCCTTTGGAATATTTCTGGATTTCTTTGAGAGTATCTTTGGCTTCTTTCTCGCTACTTTGATAATGGATAGCGATTTTGGCGCCTTGTTTAGCAAGATCAATTACTATTGCACGGCCAAGATTTTTGGCAGAACCAGTAACTAATGCTGTTTTTCCTTTTAAATTATTCATAGGTTATAATGCTTTCGCAATGATAAAGACTTATAAAGAGGCAGTCAAGTTCTTGGAGCGGTATATTCCGGATCCAAGTAAAAAATATTCGGGAGTATTGGGACTTAGGAGAATGCAGAAACTGGCTGATCTTGTGGGAAATCCTCAATGGAAATATCCGACTATACATGTAGGGGGAACTTCGGGAAAAGGATCCACTGCAACAATTATATCTTCTATTTTGGGGACGAAATATAGAGTGGGGTTGAATATGTCTCCTCATTTAGTGAGGATAAACGAAAGAATAAAAATAAACGGTGAAGATATTTCGGATAGAGATTTTATAGATAATTTGAATTTTGTCATTCCGGCGCTGGAAGAAATGGAGAGAGGAGAATATGGAAAGCCGAGTCATTTTGAGATTCTTACTGCTATGGCTTTTTTATACTTTTATAAAAAGAAAGTGAATATAGCGGTGATAGAGGTAGGTTTGGGAGGCAGGTGGGATGCGACCAATATCATAAAACCATCTGTGGTGGTACTTACTAATGTTGGCCTTGATCATGTGCAAGTATTGGGTGAGACTGTGGAGAAGATAGTTGGGGATAAGGTGGGAATAATAAAAAAAGGAGTTGCAGTAGTGAGTGGTGTAAAGCAAGATTCGGTAATTCAGATCGTTAAGGAAAAATGCGAAGAAAAGAATGTTGTTTTGTCCCTTCTGAATAGAGATTTTTCTTATAAGGCAAAAAAAATAGCAGATGAGGGAAGTGTGTTTGATTATTTTGGGGAGGAGACTTACAAAGATATGGAATTAACTTTAATTGGAGAGCATCAGGTGGAGAATGCGGCAATTGCCATCCGGGCAATTGAATGTTCCAATGTTACAATGAAACAATTTTCGTCCAAAGGACGATGGGCCTTTGGCCCAAACAATGAAAGATTTTATATTAATGAGCAAAATATTAGGGAGGGGTTGAAAAAGGCATTTATACCGGGGAGGATGGAGATAGTGAGGAGAAATCCACTCATAATTTTGGACGGAGCTCATAATGCGGATAAGATGAGAGCTTTGGTGAGATCTATAAGAAAGATTTTTCCCAATAAGAAAATTGTTTCATTGGTGGCTATCAAGAATGATAAAAATGCTAAAGACATGTTGCGCTTTTTAGTTCCAATAAGTAAAAGTATAATTTTTACTGAATTTAGAATGTTGAAAGAGCAGGGGATGGGTATAGTGTCTTATAAAGCAAAAGAACTGGAGGAGATGGCAAGATCTATGGATAATAAAAAAAATATATTTGGTGACAAGAATATAAAGAGTGCTTACGAAAAAGTATTATTGAGAGTTGAGAAAAATGATTTGATTTTGGTGAGCGGATCGTTATACTTAGTGGGAGAAGTGAGGAGAATTTTCAATTTTCAAACATGAAGACGGGGCAGACTTCTATACCATCGGTAGGGGATATACTTCTTAAGTTTAATCCACTTGAGGATAAATATATTTCCCGGGAATTTCAATCCTATGGATATTATCTTTCAGAGAAACTTAATGATATGAAACATAAGTCGCTTTATATGAGGCTCGCTAAGACTTTGCCCAGGTCCATTTTGGAAAAAGCTTTGTCATACTGTATGGATGCAAAAAGCAGTAGAAAGGGGGCACTTTTTATGTGGAAGTTGAAGGAAATGGGAGCGTGGAATACGAGTGCAAAGCGTAAAGCGGAAAGCGAAAAGGTTAAAAACAAAAAGCAGGTGGAGGATATACCGTTTTGAGCTGATTTTATTAGATGAATATTGAATCTGGACAAAAGATAGCGTTAATTACCGGAGCTGCTAGTAGAAACGGATTTGGACATGCCACGGTAGAACGGTTTTTAAAAGACAAATCATATAAAGTATATGCAGCTGATAAAGAAAAAATAGGTGTAGATACGTTTTCAGATAGCGGTGGACTCAATATTGTTCATCTTGATATAAGAAACTCTCAAGAGATTGAAGATGTTGTTGAGAGGATAATAGGAGCGAGTGGGAAGATTAATGTGCTTGTAAATAATGCCGGGGTGATGAGTTCTGGATTGCCGCATACATATATTGATGGGAATGGAACGTTAACAGACGAGTTGGTAGAAATTTATGAAACGAATCTAGCAGGTCCAGTGATTCTCATGAAGAGGGTATTAGAGAATATGCGTAAGGCAGGAGGTGGGACAATAGTGAATGTGACATCAATGATTTTCCATGCACGAAGTCCTTTCCGTAGTGCTTATTCTGATTATAAAGCAATATTTGATGCGGCAAGTGAGAGAATAGCTAGAGAGGAAGAAAAAAATAATATTCGGGTATTCAGTGTAAGGCCTGGTAATCATAAGACAGCGATTGATCGCGGGAGATGGACTTCACTTTCTGATAATAGAGATGTCCAGGCAGCTCAGAGATTATATAATTGGTGGAGGGGAATTGTGGGTGGGGATCCATCCAGAGTGGGTGAGGTAATATATAATATAGCTGAGGGAAAAATACATAAAAGTCCTGTATTGGTAGGGCGGGATGCAGAAATAGTTACCTTTCTTGATGAAAAATTTCCTCAGCAATGGCCAGTGATTTTTAAGGTTGGTCATGATCTAGCAATAGCTGGTATAAAAGAAGGATTAAGTATAATGAATAGACAGGGTACTATATATAAAAGGAAGTGATGAAAAATAATTTACAAAAAATAATTTTCGAGTTTGTGAAAAAGATACCAAAAGGGAAAGTGGTGACTTATGGATATATATCTGATGAACTTAAAAAGTATAAGAAAAGCTTGAATGCTCATGTGGTAGGGTGGGTACTTCACAAAAATAAGAGTTCTTCGGTACCTTGTCATAGAGTGGTGGATAGAAATGGAAGACTGGCTCCCAATTTTGCATTTGATGGAGCGAAGGAACAGAGAAGAAGACTGGAAGCTGAGGGAGTTACTTTTGTGGATGAAATGCATGTGAATTTGGATAAGCATTTGTGGAAGGGATAGAAATGCAAAAAGTCAGAGCTCATCTTTATATTTATGGTGATGTAATTGGGGTGGGGTTTCGGTATTGGACTGTGGGGATGGCAAGAAAGATAGGCGTATATGGCTGGGTGAAAAATTTGGATAATTGCGTGGAAGCTATAATCGAAGGGGAGAAAGAGAAGGTAGAAAGAATGATCCAAGCATGTCATGAAGGACCACCGACGGGAAGGGTGGAAAAGATTGAGAAAACGTGGGAGAATTATACTGGAGAATATAAAGATTTTGTGATAGCAAGATTGGCGGTGATTTAAATGATGAATAATTGGCAGAGTTTTATGCCTATGATGGCAGGTTATGGTTATGGTGGAACACAGTGTGCGGCGCTTGAGGGAGTAGTAAAGAGTCCAGTGTTTACACTGATGATGCTATTTTATCTGGCGACGTGGGTTTTGGTTTTGGCAGTATTAGTAGCGCTTTTGAGGTATTTATGGAGAAAAGGCGGAAAATAATAAGAAGTCTTGCAAACTTTGGGGCTAGTGATATATGATTTGATTAGGTGGGTTCTTATGAAAATAATGCAGGATAAAAGGGTGTATATTGTCTGGCTGGCAATTTTTGCTGTCTGGAGTATATATAGAGCCTTTTTCAGATTTCCGGAAGCTGTTGATGAGCTTATAGTTAAACCTCTTATATTTGTAGCTCCTGTTTTATATTTTGTACTTTTGGTGGAGAAAAGTACATTGGAAAGTATAGGGCTTACTACCAGAAATTTATTTCGAGAAATATATTTAGGTCTTGGTATCGGAGTATTTTTTGCACTTGAAGGACTATTAGTAAACTTGGTGAAATATGGGACTTTTTCGTTCCTTCCCATACAGGCAGTAGCTAGCGTGGGGCTTATGCCTTTTTTGCTGTTTACTCTATTTACTTCTGTTTCTGAAGAGATATTAGGTAGGGGATTTGTGTATAGCAGAATTGCGGCTAGTGAGAAAAATCAATTTAAGGCAATAATCATTGCCTCTTTCCTTTTTTTGCTTCTTCATATTCCTATTCTTTTCGCTCAGCTTAATTTAACGGGTGGATCTTTGGTAGTGTATTTGGTCTCAATATTTATACTCGGAGTAACCAATAGCTATATGTTTTCTCTCCGAAAGAGTCTGGTGATACCCATACTAATACATATCTTCTGGAATGCCACAGTTGCCCTTTACTTATAGAGTTGTTGAAGCTAATCTATTCTGCTAAAATAGTTATTATCCTATGAATCTCTGGACTATATTTCTTACGGGGCTTTTTACTGGGGGACTTACCTGTCTTGCTGTACAGGGAGGACTCCTTGCTACAACAATAGCCCAGCGCAAGAGTGATGAGTTGGTTAGTCAAACTAAGTTTGGAAATGCACTCCCTATAATATTTTTTTTGGTGGCAAAGCTTATAGCCTACACAATGTTGGGGTTTTTGTTGGGATGGTTTGGGTCTTTATTTCAGCTTTCGCTTAAAACTACAATTATATTGCAGTTTGTGATCGGGATATTTATGCTGGGGACGGCGCTTAATTTGCTCAATGTCCATCCAATTTTCAGGTATTTTATAATCCAGCCGCCGAAATTTCTTTTTAGATTTATAAGAGGGGAGTCAAAGAGTAAGGATCTTTTTGCGCCGGCAATACTTGGGTTTTTTACCGTGTTTCTTCCTTGCGGAACGACTCAGGCGATGATGGCACTGGCTATAGCATCAGGCAGTCCGATACTGGGGGCAACGATATTATTTGTATTTGTTCTGGGTACTTCACCTCTATTTTTCACTTTGGGATATTTTGCTACTAGAATGGGAGATTTCTTCAGTTCTAAGTTTGCCAAAGCTGCGGCACTGGCTGTTATATTTATGGCTGTTTTAAATATAAATTCGGCGGTGGCGCTGACGGGTAGTAATTTGACACTGGAGAATATAGGGAATCAAATTTATTGCAGTATGATAGCTTTTTGTGATGGAGAACATGTAAAGGGAATAAGCGCTGATAGTTCAAATGAGATAAATATAGATATAACCAATAGAGGGTATAGCCCGCAGGATCTAGTCGTGAAAGCGGGAAGTGATGTAAAACTTAATATAAAAAATACAAATGGAGGAGGGTGTCAGCAGGCATTTACTATCCCTTATCTTGATTATCAGAAAGTTATTCCGAAGGGGTCAAGTGAAACTATCACTTTTAAGGCACCTTCAACTCCAACAGAGATTGCGTTTATGTGCAGCATGAATATGTTCCGGGGGAGGATAAGGGTTGTTTAATAATATGAAAAAGCAGAAGATAAAAATTGAGGGGATGCATTGTACGAGCTGCAGTATGCTTATTGATGGGGATCTGGAAGATACCAATGGAGTGGTTTCTGCCTCTACCAATTATGCTAGGGGAGAAACGGAAGTGGAATATAATGAAAATGAAATTGCGCTGCCTCAAATTCTTCAAGTGATTGGAAAGACGGGGTATAAGGGAAGTGTTTAATTAGTGCTTGACAATGGGTATTTAATGATCTAATATAGGTACTATATGTCACAAATAAGACTCAATAAAACTCCGGAACTGGAAGAAGTGTTAGCTTACCTGCGAAGTAAGTATCGCTTGTTGTCTGAGGCAGAGATTATTAAGGTAGCGTTGGCGGAAAAATATGCCAAAGAAGCAAAAATCCCGCTTGTGGATGAAGAAACGGAAAAATTGATTGCCCAGGGATTGGAAGATTATAAAAAAGGCCGATACACGGAACTACGCACAGACGAAGATATAGATAAGTACTTCGACAGCTTATAATTTGTATGTATACTCCTGTTTCTACTCCGACGTATGATGCTTCATATAAGAAACTTATAAAGGGTAATCAGGAAAACGAAAAACGAGCCAAGAAAGCAGTAAAAATCATGCGTGTCGATCCATTTTATCCTTCACTCAAAAGTCATAAAGTAAATACGCGAAAGTTTGGGAAAAAATGGACGAGTTGGATTACCGGAGACCTTCGTATTATCTGGGACTTTGATGCCAACGTGCAGGAAAGAATCATTCTTCTATCTATCAGCACTCACACCGGCACACACAGAGAATATAAATAAAAGTACTAGAGTGTACCAATTTGTGGAGCTATCACACTCGGGGGTGAGAATGTTTGTTGAGAAGATATATAATTCCGGCGATATTTGAGGCGATTCCGATAAGAAGTATGGGGGTCTGGTAATTTACGAGAAGGGTAGAGAGGGCGGATAGGCCAATAATAGGAAGTACATCCGTGAGGTGGTGGGCGCAGCAGGCGATCATGCCGAGAGTCGAGACAGCAGTGTTGCCGGCAACGACTTTTTGGGTGGGGCGTTCTATTTTCCTTTTTAAATCCACATATAATCCTACTTGAATTCCAAATCCGAGACTTAAAGGAAGCATAAAGAACCAAAGATCCTGAAACTGATCAAAAGCAGCATACCAAGAACCTGCCAGAATGCGCATAGTAAGGAAATAAAAGAGTATTAAAGCAAGAGTAGCGGATAATCCCGAAATAACGGGAGATAAATTTTTCATTGTTTCAGCCAAAGGCTGATCGTCCTTTGGACGAAAATCAGCTTATTTTTTACCAACAAAATAGTTGTAGACCCAGGCGAATGCGTAGCCTGTAACCCAAGCTGCTCCTGTAAATGTAATAAATCCTAAAGCCATTGTGCCTAAATCAGGAGGAGATTGTCTCCAGACTTTTTCTGCATCCATTCCATGTGCCCAAGATAGGGCGATACTTTTGTATAAATCCGGAAGGAAAAGTGCAGCAAAAGAGCAGATAATATAGTATGCTCCGCCTAAAACTGCCAGGGCATGAGCTGTGGCTTTGACATCTTTTTTCATTTTTTATCACCTCCTCTACAATTTATCAAAAGTAAAGATACGTTTATCTACAGCAGCTACATTTTTTATAATTATTGAAAAGGGAGGTGGTACATAGTCAAAACTGACATCAGCTTTTCGGTGATGGCCGCTGCCTTTTTCTTCTAGAATTCGTGGATAATAAATTTTTTCTTTATTATCCATTAAAATAATATCTTTATCGAATTCAAAATCATCAAAATTGACTGAATGGGTGTCGAGGGCAATGTTAAAGACTAAATTACCTTCTTTTGAGTTTAAGGAAGTGAGATACTCGACTATCACTGTTACACCGGCCTGTTCTTTTTCCTGTTTGAAATTGGTTTCCAAGGTTGTCTTAGGGATATCTATTTTTTGGGAAGATTTTCCTAAATCATTGAGACTAAAAATGATAATCAGAATGATTACGAATAATAACGCAAAATATTCTTTGGGAATATTTTTGAGAAATTTCATACTCCGCAGCCGCCACCGCCTTCGACTTGGGGAAGCAAACCTTCGGATTGAAGCTGTTTGCTGATGGCTATGTATCCACTTCCACTTGAATAGTTTTGACCCAGCACTTCTTGGGGATCAACTTGAGTCCAAGGAGTGCCTTTCTTCATACGGAAATAGACTCCTAGTTCCGCATAGGTTTGTGGGAACCAGAGAGAGTTTAGGGCAAGCGCTTTCTGGTAGATTTTTTCCTTTGGCATGCCTTGGTTCACTGCCAGTTCTATAAAGCCTAGCATAGCTGCGCCATGATTGCAGTCGGGGAAGTATGTCGAATTGCCGCAGCAGGGACGGTATATATTTTGGGAAATTTCTGTCACGAGTGCTTCTTGGGTGGGGTTTAATTTAACAATTTCATATTTATTAAACAACTGGCCGCCATCTATAGTACCTAAGCTCCAGCCGCCGGTTGAAGCGAAATTACCGACTGTATCTTTATACTGTGTGCCCATAGGGCCTTCAGATAGTACATTGGTTTTATTGGCAATACCTAGGGGCCAGAGTAAATTTAGAAGAAGGCCGGCATTGTCGGGGGTGAGGATAATTTCTTTATTGGAAGGCGTATCAAGTAATTTACTTTCCTCACTTTTCAGTCTTCCTCGATCCTGGTAGAGAGCCAGAAATTTTTCTTTGTCAATGGCGCCAACTTCTATCATTTTCACAATAGAATCGTTAAAGGAAATACCTAAATTAACTTTTTGGGGTAAAACTTCTTTGGTGATTTCCTCTTGAAGTTTGGCGGGATCGGGAGTAACTGTAGGAATGTTGGTTAAAAAGGGTATGGAGATCTGGTTGGATGATAGTTTGACTTGGAGAGCAGGCAGAACTTTGAAAATGAAAAAGGCTATAAGCAAACCTGTGGCAAGTCCGATGATGTAGTTGTTATTTCTTTTTTTGATGACCATTTTTGGCCTCCTTAGACATAATAATTAATAAAAGAATTATAGCAGCAATTACCAGAATATCGAGGAGGGGATTTTTTAAGTTTGCGGAAACCTGGAATATAAAGTTACGAAGAGAGGAACCGTATTCCATATTTTGTTCCATGATTATTTTGCCCGTTAGCGCAAGATAGGCGATGATAATTCCTGAAAAAATAAACGTAAGAGAAGCAAGAATTTTTAGCGGTTTTTCAATATTTTTTTTGACTTTGTAGAGATAATTGTTGGTGAATTTATCATAGGCGAGGGATAGGAAAAATAGTGGAAAAACTATGCCGGCGACATAAACTATAGATACAATAAGAGCTGTCAGGAATGTAGGGGATAGGGAGGAAAGGGTAATGGCGGCAAAAAGAACTGGGGCACAACATGATGAAGTGATGCCCGAGAAAATGCCCAATAAAAATGTTGAGAAAGTAGTGGTTTTTTTGGGCATAGTGAAGTGGGGGAGGGGGAGCATGATTTTGGTATCCAGAAAAGTCATAAGTCCAATGACAAACATAAGGAGAGCACCTAGAAGATAAACTGTAGTATGGAATTGATCAAAAAAGGAGACGATGAATTTCATACCAAGAGCTACAGGGACAAGTATGATGCCCAGGCCTAAGGCAAAGACTAGAGTAAGATAGACAATTCTGGTTCTTTCTTTGAAGATAGTTCCCAAGTATGAGGGGAAAAGAAATGTGATACAGCAGGGTGCAAAAAGAGCGACCATGCCGCCTAAGAAAGAAGCTGTAAGCGAGACACCAAAGAATAAGTTGTTATCCATAATTTACTCTACAAAAGCTTTTACGGTAAATGTAAGTTTGGCGTTTTCGGGATCGTTGGTTTGGATAAAGACATCGCGAGTTACTGTACCTGAAACTGGCATAATATACGGCCGATAGATGACGGAGAGATCAGCCTTTTTACCGGGATCAACGGTGCCTGTCCAGGTGCCTTTGGAATGCATGCCGAATTCAGGGCTTTTTTGGCCATCTATAGTGATAATCCCTACAGTGCAACCGCATGATGAGGATACTCCAAAAAGCTGGAGGGGTTTGTTGCCTGTATTTTCTATAGTAAATTTACCTGCTTTTTCTCCACTTACTTTCATTTTGCCTAGGTCAGAAAAAAGGGAAGAGGCTTTGGCTTTGGGTTTGTCTGTATCTTTGGCGGAATAGGAAGCAACGAGAGTAGAGGAGTTGGTAGTTTTTTGCTCGCTAGCGGAAAATACTACTATGACGGCTATGGCAAGTAGAGTAAATCCACCGATAAGGGCTAATATTATTTTTTCACCTGACATAAAGTTTTTCATGGAACCTCCTTTAAATTTTTAATTTCAACCTTTTTAATAAAAGGGAGTTGGTGATAACTGATATAGAACTTGAGGCCATGGCGAGGGAAGCAAAAATGGGATTGAGTAGTATGCCAAAGAAAGGATAGAGAATGCCCATGGCTACGGGAATAAGGAGGACGTTATATCCAAATGCCCAAAAAAGATTGAGGCGGATAGTGCGCATGGTTTTTTGTGATAATTCTATTGATGCTGCTACTGATCTGAGATCTTTATTTACAAGTGTAATGTCAGCTGCCTCGATGGCTACATCAGTGCCTGTACCCATGGCAATACCGACATCAGCAGCGGCCAGAGCGGGCGCGTCATTTATACCGTCTCCGACGAAGGCAACTATATTAGTTGATAGTTTATAGTTATTAGTTTTTAGTTTCTGAACTATTTTTTCCTTGTTTTGTGGTAGGACTTCGGCAAAAATATTTTCTTTATCGATACCGGCGAGAGCACCTATTGTTTGGGCTGTTTGGGGATTATCACCTGTGACCATATAGACTTTTATACCCTTTTTTTTAAGGTTGTTAATTCCTTCTTTTGCAGATTCTTTCAGAGTATCTGCTATAGCGAATAAGGCGATATTTTTGCCGTTAATGGCAACATAGGCTAAGGTTTTGCCTTCGTGGGACCATTGTTCTCCTTTTTTATCAAGTTCGGCACATCTTATGACTTTTTGATCTTCCATAAGTTTTTTGTTGCCAATGAGTACTTTTATTCCGTCTACTTCTCCTTTTATTCCCATGCCAGAAACTGCAAAAGCTTTTTGGGTGGGAAGCTCTTTGGATTTATCTTTAAGAAACTCAGTGATGGCTAGTGAAAGGGAATGCTCGGAATGTTTTTCCAGAGAATATACTGCTGAGAGAATAAAATTTTCTGTATTTTTAATTTTATTTTTGGGAAGTTTTAAGGCGTCTTTTACTTTCTCTAAATTATCCATGAAAGAAAAGTCAGTAACTTTTGGTTTGCCCTGGGTAAGAGTACCTGTTTTGTCAAAAATAACTGCTTTGATTTTGTGGGCTAGTTCGAGACTTTCGGCATCTTTTATAAGTATACCGGCTTGGGCACCTTTGCCTGTGCCGACCATAATAGCTGTGGGAGTAGCCAGACCCATAGCACAGGGACAAGCGATGATAAGAACAGCAACGGTATTGAGCATGGCAAATAAAAATGATGGCTGGGGGCCAAAATTGTACCAGAGGACAAAAGTAGCAAGAGCAATCATGATAACTATAGGTACAAAATATGAGGAAACAACATCGGCTAATCTTTGGATAGGGGCTTTACTACCTTGGGCCTGTTCAACGAGTTTGATGATTTGGGAGAGCATAGTATCACTTCCTACTTTAGTGGCTTTGAGGGTGAAGGAGCCGGTTTTATTTATGGTGGCACCGATTACGATATCTCCTTTTTGTTTATCCACAGGTATGCTTTCTCCTGTCACCATGGATTCATCTAGGGAGGATTCACCAGCAATAATGACACCATCAACGGGAATCTTTTCTCCGGGTCGGACTCTAATAAGATCGCCGATTTTTACCTGATCTATGGGTATATCGATTTCCTTACCATTTCTTAGGGTGCGGGCTGTTTTGGCGGCAAGGCCCAGAAGTCTTTTTATGGCTTCACCAGTTCCTGCTTTGGCTCGGGCTTCCAAGAATCTACCCAAAAGAATAAGAGCAATAATAATGGTGGAGACGTCAAAGTAGGGCATAGGCTCTATACCTAAGCCTTCAATAATTTGGGGGAAGAGAGTGACAAATGCAGAATATCCAAAAGCAACCGACGTGCCGATAGTAACGAGAGTATCCATATTGGCGGTTCTGTTTTTCAGAGCCGGAATTGTGGCTTTATAAAAAGTGAGTCCGGCCCAGAATTGGACCGGGATAGCAAGAAGCAGTTGAATAAAAAAGTTTTGAAGAAATGAGGGAGCTGTATTTATAAGTCCAGGGAAACTTCCCCAAAGAATAAGACTGCCTAAGACTAGACTGATACTTACCTTAATTTTGAGATCCTGAAGCTCTTTTTGTTTTTGGGTTTTTTGCTCAGCCTCTGAATTGGTTGAATCATCTTTTTTATTAATTAAAGCTTTGTAGCCGACACTTGCTACTGCATTTTCCAGAAGGGTATCGGAAACTTTTTGGGAATCATAATTAACCGAGGCTTTTTCTGTAGCCAAATTTACAGTGGCTTTTTCTACACCAGGAATTTTGGAAAGCGCTTTTTCCAATAATCTAACGCATGAGGCACAATGCATGCCTTCTATAGCAAATGTTTTAGTGGACGATGAGTTTGCCATGATACATGTTCATGCCGCAGGAGAAGGGGAATGTGCCCGTCTCGCGGGGTGTAATTTCAATAGTAGTTTTTTTATTTAGAGGAAGAAATTTTTTAATTTTGAAGTCAGAAAGAACAATTTCTTCGAGACAAGAAGATGGATCTTTACGGAAAAAATTGAGTTTGGTGGTTTTGCCTTGCGGAATCGAAATTACAGACGGGGAGTAGCCACCTTCGACTTTAATATCTATAGAATCTTTGGCTTCGACTGCCTCCTCTTTCTTACCAAGAAAATACCAGTAAGTGGCCGCGATACCCAAAAGGCCGAAAATAGTGACTATGATTTTATCCATTTTTTTGATTTCTTTTAAAGACAGCCATGACTTCGTTTATGACTTCTTTGGATTTGCCTTTTTTGATGGAATCGACAACACAGGTATTTAAATGATTATTGAGGATAAGTGAATTGATTTCTTTGAGGGCTGCTTCAACTGCCTGGGATTGGTGAAGAATGTCTATACAATATTCGTCTTTTTCTACCATTTCCCTAACTTTTTTAAGGTGTCCTTCGGTGATCTTGAGACGACTAATAATAGATTGCTGGCTATTGCCGTGGCTATGATTGTTATGATTATGCTGTTGATGATCCATATAGAAATCCTTTCTATCCCCTAGGGGGGGATAGGGATAGTATATCAAAGTTAAAAGTGAAAAGTCAAATGTTAAAAGTTATATAATAACTTTATGCTTTATACTCCTCATTTTCTCACTGGGGCGGCGATACTCAAGTTAGTGCCGAATCCAGTCATAGGAGTTCCACTGGCGCTTGCGTCACATTTTCTTCTTGATATGACACCGCATAATGATTTTGATGTTAAGCCTGGAGCGTCTCTTAAGAGTATTCTTTCTAAGAAGAATAAACAAAGGAATTTTATGTTGGTGGTGATGGCGATAGATGCGGTGCTGTTGATTCTATCTTTTTTCTGGTTACTTTTAGGTCAAAACAATTATTGGTTAGTGATAGGCGGGGGAGTGGGGATATCGCCGGATGCACTAGAACAATCACTACTACTTTTGGGTAAGCAAATACCGGGGCTACAGTATAATTTCCAGTGGAGAGTAAGTAGAAAATATGGCTTTATAAGTTATCCGGTTGTGAGTCTGGCGGCTTTGTGGATTTTGAATCGAGTATGAGGTTTATTGAGTAGATTTAATATCCTTTGTAGGGTTGAAGTAAACATTTTTTATTTGTGCATGTTGCGTTTCCACACATAACAGTGCATATATTTTTACTTGTATCAATAAAGTTCTTGTTTTTTGCTTTGCACCCACATAATTCTACACTACAGTCAGAGTCGGTTTGACAAGATAGTTCATCTTTTTGATCTACAAATTTGAACGTGGAGAGGATTTGGTTTATAAGTTTGATATCCTCAGGTTTGGTATATGAGCCATAGAAGCTAAAAATATCTACACCATCAAATCCCCAGGTTTTGCCATCTTTGAGTAACGGATTGATTCTGAATTTATACAGTTTTTCAGATGGAAAATAGAAAGCCTCTTCAGGAGTGTAAGTTACCCCATTGATGATAAATTTTAAATCGGGAACAGGTATGAGTTTTTCGGAGGCGTTACCTGCGAGTGAACCTGTGGGGGCAGTCAGGGCAATAGTGATAGTTTTATCGCTATTAGCAACTAATACACCTGGAATTTGACCAGACTCATCTGTAGTAGCAGTAAAATTAGGCGGATAACTCAGTTGATAGTTATATTTGGAATTTGTATATGTTTTCCAATTGGCGGTGGGATCTGGGGTGGCCCTTCGACTTGGCTCAGGGTAAAGGGAAGATGTAGGAGAAGGTGAGATATCAGCTTTAGAATTACCTTGGGATTTGCCGAGAAGATAAGCGCCGGTGGCGATGGATACTATGAGAACAATGCCGCCAAGAATGGGGAATAAGGGGAATTTAGGGGTTCCGCCAGCCGGCGGTGGGGGAATAGGGGGAGATGAAGGAGTCTGAGGAATTGGTGGAATTTCGGTGGGAGTGGGGTTCATAGGTTTATACTAGCATAATCTGATCAGGGAAGTAAGTATAGGCGGGGGATTTTGAGTTTTTGGAAGTCTTTATCGAAAGAAAAAAGAGTGGAGATTTTGTATTTTTGGCATAAGATAATATTGGTGGCGTCGGTGAGGGAAAAGGTATTGGGAGTCGGATACTTTTCAAGAAGAAGCATTGCTTCATCAAGTATGTCTTTATTAGTGGATAAAATTGTTAGTCGTTTCTTTTTTTCTGATTTTAATAATTGTTTATAGAGCCGGGTTGCGCTTTTTTGACCCAAGATTTTTCTTATTTTAGTTATTATTTCAGAGATAATAAAAGTGGAAATGAAAAGGTCTGATTTAAGCTGGGGTGAGGAAAATAGACTAGTAGCTCTGCGGTGATTGGAGTCTGTGGTTATTATATAACTAATCCAAGATGAGCTATCAATAAATATTGATTTATGATTAGTCATCGTAGATATCATCGACGGTCATGCTAGCATCTGTAGGTCCTGCACCAAGCATACCAGCCATTGCTAAAATAGGATCTTTCTCTCTGGTTTGTTGTCTTTTTTTACTCTTCTTAATTTCCTTTTTAACACTTGGTTTATTAGAAAATTCTTTTCCGGCTTCTCTTATAGCCTCAGCGAGGGGAATACCCTGGCTTTGGGCGTAGAGTCGTAGATTTTCCATGAGATCTTCTGGTAAATAAACTTGTAAACGTTTCATACATTAAGATTAGCATATAGATGTATATATGTCAAGATATAGATGTATATTGAGCTTACTGGAGGAATTTGAATGTGGAGAGGATTTGGTCGAAGGTTGTCTTAAGGTTTGTATCCTGAAAATCAACCGTACTAATAGTGAAAATGTTGTTATCTTTAATGATATTTGCAGAATAAATTGTTTTGTTCTCTTTTAAGTAGTCCTTGTTAATTCCTTTTATTCCTTGAAAACCACCAATGGTAATTGGATCTATATCGGTCAAGTTTTGTCTCAGCTTGTCAACCGTTACTTGATTTTTATTATCTATAATATATATGTTTATTTTATCTATTCTAGATGTAAGTGATCCAAATCTTATAATAAGGGCATCGTTGTCATCTACTTCCCATTCTGGTGGATAGTTGACGGTAAAGCTAAATTGTTTATTTGTGTATGTTTTCCAATTGGCGGTGGGATCGGGAGTTGGAGATAAGGGTAATTGGGATGATGTGGGGGATAGGGATGGAGATGAGTTTGATTGAGGGGAATTATTTTGAGATTTACCGAAGAAGAAGGCGCCGGTGGCAACAAGAATCACAAGAATAATGCCGCCAAGAATGGGGAATATGGAGAATTTAGGGGGTCCGCCAGCGGGTGGAGGGGGAATGGGGGGAGGCGGTGGGACAGGTGGAATTTCGGTGGGAGAAGGGTTCATAGAACTAATATAGCATAAATATTTCCAAGAATTTTCTAGGTGAGATAATTTCTGTTTTCCCAAACTTTTTTATAGTTAAAAGATCTTTATCTCCCGAGACGAGGAATTTGGCATTTGCCGATTGGGCTGATTCAAGGAGCCTGTTATCATCCACGTCGCGGCAGATGGTAACTTTTTCTTGCGGATAGACAAAGAGACCGTGATGGTTGATAGAAAGTAAATATTCCGCCACTTCTTTTTCTCCCCCAAGTTTCTTCCCCCAAAAAAGTAGCTTTTCTTCTAATTCTAAAAATGTTTCTTGGGAGAAAACAACGGTAATTTTTCCATCTTTCCAGAGAGTGAGTATTCTTCCTATTTTTCCTCCGAAGAAAATTGCTGAAATCCAAATATTGGTATCCAGGATTACTCTGACCATGTAAGAGTTTCACCGGTAAGTAGTTGGTAGGCTTTTTCTTCGGTCAGTTTTTTGCTTTTGGTGTATGTTTTAAATTTAGATCTAAGAGTTTTTTCGATTTGAGTAAGTCTTTCTTTTTCCAGTTCTTTTTGAAGGCTCTGAAAGTAGTCGATATCAACGAGAACTGCTTTTTGTCTATTTTGCTTGCTTATGACGAAGAATTGTTTATCTTTCACTTTATCCACAAGATCGCTGAAGTTGTTTCGTGCTTGAGTAAAAGGGATGATTTTATCCAATGAAATGTTCATATTGGAAGTATACTAACATATGTACAGAAAAATGTCAAATATTTGTACAGATTATTCTATGAATTTGAATGTGGAGAGGATTTTTTCTGCTATGCTCTCGTACTTTGGGACATCTTCTTTTGACGGGAAAACTGCTGAAATTGAGAAGCTTAAATTTGGGCTTGGTTTCATAAAATAATTATGACTATAGCCCTGAGTTACCCCTTCCGCATATCTAACATCGAGTCCAAATTTCTGAATTTTCTTAATTATCCCAGGTTCCGTAGCTTCTTGTTGTATTGAGGTGCTTCTCGCAGTAGCATAATCATCAAGGTTTAATTCATCTTCTCCAGGATTGTTTAAATGTTCAAAATAGATTGATAGTCTGGGAGTACCCAAAAAACAACCTCCACCTTGACAGTTGGGATCGGCTGGTAAATTGTTGTTGATATAGATTCTATCAGCAGACTCGTCGAAAATTTTAAAATCACTGGGATATTTAAATTGATATTTATATTTTGTATTTATATATGTTTCCCAATTGTCTGTTGGATCGGGGGTGCCCTCTTTTGCTAAAGCTTCGGAGGGTAAAGGAGATGGGGTAGAGGGTATAGAAGCATTTTGGTTATTTTGGGATTTACCGAGGAAGAAGGTGCCGGTGGCAACAAGAATCATGAGAAGAATGCCGGCAAGAATGGGGAATAAGGGGAATTTAGGGGTTCCGCCAGCCGGCGGTGGGGGAATAGGGGGAGATGAAGGAGTCTGAGGAATTGGTGGAATTTCGGCGGGAGCAGGGTTCATGTAATTAGTATAACATGCTTATATTTTTCCTTTCCATTCTTTGAGCCAAATAATATTTGGGGAAACGGATTTTTGGTGATGTTTATAGTTGGCGGTGAAGAGTGGAATGTTTCTCAGAAAATTAATGAGTCTAGGACTTTTTGATAGTTTTTTTCAAATTCATTAGGTGATGGAGGATTGAATACAGAAATGACATAGAACTTATTGCCTTTTGCTCCGAAAAGCTCTCCTCCTCCGCTATTATCAAGACTATAAGCGTGGTATCCAGAAATGTTGCCTATTTGTGTTTCAGTAAAATAAGTTGAGTCGATACATACTTTCCATATTTGGCAGTAATATTCTCTTCGGCCTATATTTCCTGGGTATGTATATTCAAGTATAGATATATATCCACCGTTTTCTGGAGATATCATCAAACTTTCTCTATCTATTCCATCCTTATAAAGTTTTGAAGTCCAGCCATTGGGTAGGGTATAGCGAATTTCTTTCAGTATAGCTCCATTTGCTTGTGGAGTTTTGATGGGAGTATTTGTGGCTGAGTTAGATTTATCCAAGAATTTGAATGTGGAGAGGATTTGGTCAATTGAGTTGGTATCAGCTTCAATAACATAAAAATAGTAGTTATTGGTAATAATTACTGTTGAGCGCTGTTTTCCTTCCAATGTAGTATAGTCATATTGAAGTCCAGAGAATCCATGCGGATCTAATTGTTGACTAGTAATTTTATCAGTAATATGTCCGACTATTTGCGCTTTGATATTTTGGATAATATTTTCTGGTTTATCTGGTTTTTTAACTTGGATGCTGAAATAAGGAGATGACTCATCTTTGAGGGGAGCAAAATTGATTTGCAAAAGAGAGGTGTCACTTTTTTGTTCTACGAAGGAAAGTTTAGGAGGATGTTTAACAGAAAACCGATATTCAGTATTGGTATAGATTTTCCAATCGGCTGTGGGGTCGGGGGTGGGGGAAGGTGAGGGTGGTAAGTTGTAGGTGGTAGGTTGTGGGTTTGAAGTGGAGGGTGGATTTTGGGATTTACCGAGGAGGAAGGCGCCGGTGGCAACAATTATCATGAGAATAATGCCGGCAAGAATGGGGAATAAGGGGAATTTGGGAGGTCCGCCAGTGGGTGGAGGAGGAGAAGTGGAAATAGGGGCAGATATTGGAGGGCTTGATGGAAACTGTGGAATTTCGGTGGGAGTGGGATTCATGATTTGATTATACTAACATTTATATGAACTGGAAACTTGAGATAATGGTTTTTTGTAATTCTGAAATTTCTGTCTGATTATGAAACGTAAAGACGTAGCGATATCCGTTTTTATACATTTGGTAAGCCACAAAGGGAGGTCCACATTCCGCTCCATCACAGTAGCCAGTTTTAGTGATAAAAATGTCCCAAGTGAAAGTTTTTGCTGCGTATGTTGTTATGGGTGGATTGTCTAAATAGTTTTTGGTTTCTTCTCTTTGTTGAATATCCAATGTGAAAGAACTTGATGGCAGATCTATTGTAACGATAAATTGTTTGGCGTCTGGGTTATTAAGTTCTCTGGGTTGGCTAGAAAGACCTGAAGTGCTGATAGGGTATTGAAACGATATATTATATATAGAATTGGAGTATGTTTTCCAGGAAGATACGTCAACTGCTTGAGTCGAATCTGAGAATTTGAATGTTTGAAGGATTTGGTGGAATTCGGTGAGTATTTCTTTGCTTTTATTGGTTTTTTCATATTCTTGGGGATATGTTAGGACAATTGAATGAGTTTGATTATTCATGCGAAAAACCCCTAATGTGTTTTTCAATTCGTCTGTCAGACCATAACTTACAGTATTGTTGTTAGGGTAGATCCATTTGTATTCATATACTGTTTTTCCATTGAATGTCATTGGAGTACCTTCGTAGTCTCTTCCTACTCCTCCAATACCATATAAGTTGATATAGAGCGTGATGGTGGCATCATCTTTAGTCAGTTTGATAAGTATATTTTGTTTTTCTTGATCATTAGTTGCATCAATAGTCCATGTGGGAGGATATTTAAAAGAAAAGTTATTGAGTGTGTTATTGTAAGTTTTCCAATCGGCGGTGGGATCTATGGTGGGAGAGAGGGGAATAGTAGGTGATGATGTGGGTGATGAAGAAGTAGAGGGATTGGATAGAGTATTTGGTCTATTTTGGGATTTACCGAGGAAGAAGGTGCCGGTGGCAACAAGAATCATGAGAAGAATGCCGGCAAGAATGGGGAATAAGGGGAATTTGGGGGGTTCGCCAGTGGGTGAAGTGGGAATTGGGGGAGGCGGTGGGACAGGATTAGGAGATAATGGATGTGCGGAATCAGGCAGCGATGATGAAGTATTAGATAAATTAGCATTTTCCATAATTAATTCCAGGGAGAGGGATAGATCATTTTTGTAACAATAGAGTCTGCTTCTTGCAGCAACTTCTCATCTTCTTGACCAGTAAACGTAAGTCGGATATCAAAAATTGCAGACATGGTTTTAGTGCCATCGCCCCCCATATTTGTGGGTAAAATGTAGGCTGATTTGATGGCCATGGCAGATTCATTCAAACTAGGACCGCAGATAGAATAATCGTCTATACTTTGTCCAGTACTTCCGACAATCGCGTCAAACATAGAGGTAAATTCTTTGGTTCCTTTGGGATATGCATTTGTAGTATAGATATATCCATTTGATATTTTATAACGCGTCCATTTGTTGGTAAGCGTGTTGAATATAATTTCACTGTTTTTATAACAGCTATTGCCCCAGCCGAATGCGATAGCTGGTTTAAGATCTAGGGTAAGTTTGGCTTCTCTTTTTGAGAGAGTAATGATTGTATTTTTGACATTGGGCATCGATGTTTGCGGCGTGTCAACCACATTTATAGTCCAAGTAGTGTCATAGGGAATAGAAAGCCCGGGAAAGTTGGGGTTCGTATACGTGGTGGTGTTATTTTCCGAAAACTTGAATGTTCGGAGGATTTGGTCAAAACTAGCATCATAAGTGGTATTTTTTTTGAGTTTAGATATCTCCAAAATTTTTTGATTATCAGGGAAAGTGATGTAGTATCTGTCTACATTATCCCATGAGAAACCTTTAAGCATAATTCCTGATTTTCCTGAAATGGTAAAAGTTTGAGATATTCCTTTTCCAGTGTTGTCTATCCCTGAGAATACTTTTGCTTGTTCTAACAATGCTTGTTTTTCATTCTCAATATATGTAGAAAAGGTTGTTTTGGTAGGATTGGGTTCTACATAGATAGAAAATCCATCAAAAGGAGCATCTGTACCGGGAATAGTAGTGGTTTTATCCCCGAAAACAATTATTTGTTCTGCTTTTCCTGAGGCAGGTCCAGCTATATTGCAACATTCGGATAGATTGTTAGGATATTTGAAGGAGAAATTGTGTTTGGTGTCAGTGTATGTTTTCCAATTGGCGGTAGTATCAAGAGTGGGAGAGGGAATAATGGGAGTGATGGAAGGATTAGAAGGAGTAGGAGGAGTAGAAGGAGTAGAAGAATTAGTTGAGTTCTGGGATTTACCGAGGAAGAAGGCCACGGTTGTGGTGAGTGTGATGAGAATAATAACGCCAAGAATTGGTAATAAGGAAAATTTGGGGGGTCCGCCAGTAGGGGGAGGAGAAATGGGAGGAGGCGAGTAAGATGATGGGACAGGTGGGATTTCGGTGGGAGAAGGGTTCATAGAATTATCGTATCATTCCAGATAAGTATTGACAATACGTACGATTAGTGGTACGATAGTAAATATGAATACTTATACGGTGAGTGAGGCGAGGAAGAATCTCTATGATTTGGTGAAATCTGCGGCCAAGGGACTAACTTTATATGAAATCACACTTCGGGGGGAAGAAGAATCTGTGATACTAATCAATAAATCTGAACTTGAAGCTTGGCAGGAGACGCTCGATATACTCAGTAACCCTGAGGAAGCAAAAGCAATACGAAAAGGCAGGAAACAAAAGAAAGTCATTTCTCATAAGGAAATGCTCAAAGAAATTGGTCTTTCATGAATCTTTCCTATAAACCCCAGGTAATAAAACAGTTAAAGAAACTTCCTCTTTCTGAAAAGAAAAAAGTCATCAGAAAATTAGAACTGCTTGCAAATGATCCGCTTACGGGTAAACAATTGAAAGGGGAACTTGCGGGGTTTCGATCTCTTCGTGTGTGGCCATACAGAATAATTTATGAAATATCAAAGGATGAGATCACTGTTTATTCCATTGCTCATAGACAGGGGGTATATAAATAATTTATAAGAATCGGAATGTGGAGAGGATTTGGTCGAATAACTGATCGATATTTTTATCATATATACCATTATTAAACGCGTATGTAATCATGATGAGGTAATCCCTTTTATCTGGGTATTGTATGGTAATGAGATAACTCACTGAATTGTTAATTTTATTTAGTATTTTGGTTTTGCTAAATTGATTTTTTCCAAGAAGGATACTTTCTGTACTCGTTTCAAGATCGGGATTTTCAAATCCTAGTCCTTGTTGATCAGGTGTAATTACGAGTAAGGAGTTTTTATATTTCAACTCGATTCTTTTTCTCGGGGGATTATTTACTTGATCTGTTTTTTCTTCTAGTGATATTTCACCCGGATATTGAAAAGATAATGGGAATGATGAAAATTTATATGTTTTCCAATTGGTGGTGGGATCGGGGGTGCCATCCTTTGCTGAAGCTTCGGAGAGTAAAAGGGGAAGGGTAGGAGAAGCAGAAGGCGTAGAGGAGGTAGAAGGAATAGATGAATTAGATGAGGATAAAAATCTGGCGAGGAGGAAGCCGACGGCGATCATAAAGATGGCAAAAACTAAGAAACTAATAAGAAAAGGGATCCAGGGGATGGTAAGAGCGGGGGGTGGGTTGTCCATCTTCGTTGAGGCTTCGGCGGGTAAAGGTGATTGGGGTAACGGCGGAGTTTGGTTGTTTTCGGGCAGGGGATCCATATGAAAATTATAACACACTCTTTTTTTCGCATGACGATTTTGATAGAATGATTGGTATGTCTGATGTTACAGTGACTGATACTAATTTTGATAATGAAGTGGTGAAATCGGTTACACCAGTACTTGTGGATTTTTGGGCAGTATGGTGCGGGCCATGCAGATTTCAGGATCCGATACTTGAGGAAGTAGCCAGTGAATATCAAGGAAAAGTAAAGATAGCAAAACTAAATGTAGATGAAAATCCTCAAACGGCTGGTAAATTTGGCATCATGAGTATACCTACTCTTATGCTTTTTAAGAATGGTCAGCCAGTGAAGACGATGATAGGGGTGCAGAGTAAGGAGACACTGACAGGAGAATTTAATAGGGTATTGCAATAAATTTTCAATTTTAAATTTTTCCCGCCTCAGCGGGATCCCGCCTGATGGCGGGACAATCAATTTCCATTTTTTAATTTTCAATGACTGAAAATATTTACGATATAGTTATTTTGGGTAGCGGTCCTGCAGGACTTACGGCTGGAATATATGCTGTACGGGCGGGGCATAAAACGCTTCTTGTTGCAGGAATACGATGGGGCGGGCAGCTGATGCTTACCACATTGGTCGAAAATTTCCCCGGATTTCCGGAGGGAATACAAGGACCTGATCTTATGATGAATATGAGGAAGCAAGCTGAGCGATTGGGAGTTGAAGTAGTCAATGCTGATTTTGATGAAGCGGATTTTTCCAAAAAGCCTTTTAAAGTGACTGCTGATGGTAAAATATATGAAGCAAAGTCGGTAATAATTGCAACGGGTGCAGATAGTATATGGCTCAATGTGCCGGGGGAGATGCAGCTTCGGGGAAAGGGAGTATCAACTTGTGCAACTTGTGATGCTTTCTTTTTCAGAGGCCGTGATGTGGTAGTGGTGGGGGGTGGAGATAGCGCGATGGAGGAAGCTTTATATTTATCTAATGTTTGTAAATCAGTAACTATAATACACAGACGTGAGCAGTTTCGGGCGTCGAAAATCATGCAGGAGAGGGTGTTTGCAAATCCCAAGATAAAAGTAATATGGAATAAGACAATAACGAAATATATAGGTACTGATAAAGTGACGGGTGTGAGTTTGAAAGATACAAAAATAGGAAAAGAAGAAGAGTTTAAGACAGATGGAGTCTTTGTGGCGATAGGACATAAGCCGAATACTGATAAATTTAAGGGAATTGAGCTAGATGTGAAAGGGTATGTGCAGAAGAGAGAAGTAAAAGACAAAAGCGGGCTAATAAGTTTTAAATCAGCGGCAAGTGTGCCTGGAGTATTTGTATCGGGTGATGTGCATGATACGACTTATAGACAGGCAATAACTGCTGCGGGATTTGGTTGTATGGCCGCTCTGGATGCGGATAGGTGGCTAGGAGAGCAAACTTCTTAACTTCTAATCTTTTTATTATATTTTTCCTGATAGATTCTTACTTCCTGATTTTATGATGTGAGTATGTTTACACTGATATTTGCCATAATAGTAGGGATGGGAATTGCATTTTTCGCAACTCAAAATACTACGTATGTACCGGTTAATTTTTTTGGCTATCCATCACTTGAAATTCCTCTGTATGTGGTGATAGTGGGTTCGCTTTTTGTGGGTCTTGCACTTGCTGCCATAATAAGTACGGTGGAGAGTCTGTCTTCGTCTTTTACCATCTATGGTAAGGAAAAAACTATAGAGCGGATGAGAAATAAAATAGAGCAGCTCGAAATTGAGCTGGCTAACACTAGAGGAGAAAAGAGAGTGGCGGAAGAGCGGACGCATCAGTCAGGAGTTCTCCATAACTTACAGCATAAACTTCATTTTTAGTATCTTTCTATAAAACTGTGTGGTCTTGGGTATACTTACATGAGTGGTGATTGGTTGTGGCGGTACATGGAGAGGCGGGGTATAGATTTTAAACTCTCAAAAAGATAAACTTAGATATTAATGGGCGGGAAGATATCTAAAATCTTACTTATTTTTATTGCCTTTGGGCTGATAGGTACTATTGTTTATTGGGGTTTCAATTTTTCATCCACTCAAGCTGCCGATATACTTTCGCCACTTCCCGGTGAGGTAGCAATTCCTACACCTGTGAGTACGTTTTATGAAAAGGTGATGAAGTCTAATACAAGTGATAATCTGCCAAAGACTAAATATTTTCCGGAAAATCTGTCTATTTCTGATACAAGTTTTGCGGATATAGAAGCTAGTGCTTATTTGGCTTTTGATCTTACCGCAAGAAAAATATTATTAGGCAAAAATATAACATCAAGAATGCCAATTGCTTCACTGACTAAAATAGCTACAGCGATAGTAGCCATTGAAAATGCCAATCTCTCTGATGAATTGGTGGTGTCGCTATCTGCTGCAAAGATAGGGGAGGCGACGATGGGACTGACAAATGGTGAAATCATCAATGTGGAGGAGGCTCTTTACGGACTCATGCTTCCTTCAGGTAATGATGCGGCGGAAACCATAGCTGAGGGTATAGGGAAATATAAGTTGGGGACTGAGCAGAGTGCTGTGGATGGGGGTGGTGGGAGGGCGTGGTTTATAGAAAAAATGAATGAGAAAGTGCAAGCTTTGGGACTTTTGGATACTTATTTTTACAATCCGTCGGGACTGGATGGGGATGATGAGGGTAATACTAATTTTTCAACGGCTTTGGATATAATGGCATTGACTAATTATGCTTTGGACAACGGACATTTTGCTAAAATTGCTTCAACACTAGAGATGGAGATACCTTATAAAGAAAATTATCATAAAGCATTTTATCTATATAATATTCTCCGGTTTGATGAAAGTTATCCGGGACTCAAAGGTGTGAAGCCTGGTAATTCCATCTTTGCTCGGGAGACTTTGTCATCTTACTATGAAAAAGATGGGAGAAGGATTATAGTGGTGATTCTTGGAAGTGACCATACTAAAGATGATGTAATAAAAATATATGATAAGATTTTTGGAGTCGTGAGGTCATATTAGTATGTATGATCTTATAATTATTGGGGCTGGGCCTTCGGGACTGACTGCTTCTATATTTGCTTCGTGTCTGGGGCTAAAAAATATAGTGGTGGGGACTATTCTTGGAGGTCAGCTTGATGTGGCGCCATATATACTCAATTATCCTGGATTTGAGGGAGTGACGGGTAAGGAACTGGCTATACGGATGATGGAGCAGGTGAAAATGCGAGGAGGAGAGCTCGTGGCGGAAAGTGCGACAAGAATTCAGAATGAAAAAGGTGAGATTTTAGAAAAGGGTTATGAAGTAACTACAAGAGAAGGAAATAAATATCAGGCTAAAGCCGTAATACTGGCGACGGGGACTGAGAGAAGAAAACTAAATGTGGTGGGGGAGCGAGAATATACTGACCGCGGATTATATTATTTCTATGATGATTATATAGATGTGGATAATAATGTTTGTGCTGTGGTGGGGGGAGGAAATAGTGCTGCTGAGATAGCATACGCTCTGTCTCAGAGGGCAAAAAGTGTATACATTATATATAGAGGAAGTACGCTTCGGGCACAGGAAGTGTGGATGGAGAAGATAAAAGGGCGGGAGAATATTCAAATAATATATGGCGCAATGGTGACTGAAGTGGTGGGGGAGGGAGGAAGAGTGAGAAGGGTGCGGTTTAAGCCGAATGTAACAATGGACAATGTTACAATGCAACAATTAAATTTGGATAAAATATTTGTGGAGATAGGTGGGGTGCCGGGGACGGCTTTGGTTATACCACTTGGAGTCGCGATAGATGAAAGAGGGTTTATAAAGGTAGATGAGCATATGGTGACAAATATATCTGGGGTTTTTGCAGCTGGCGATATGATAAGTCTGGCTCTTTCCATAGAGCAGATATCATCCGCGGTGGGACTAGGGATGCGAGCCGTTTTGTCTTCATATACATATATAAAAGGGGTCGCGCCTCCGACTGTCTGGGGAGAGAGTCAGATAACGAGACAAATCAAAGTGTGAGTAGGTAGGGGGTTAGTTTCTTAGGTCGATGTAGTCCCAGCCGCGGGAGGCGCCGTTACAGATATAAAGACGAGGACTATCCGTTCTTATGGTAAGCCTTCCTCTTTCGGTATCCGAATCACAGTCTGCAGCAGGGGGTACTCCTACATTTGTTTTTTTGAACTGGAGATAACCGCTGGAATCTATTGTTAACAGAGAGCCCGGTGAGGAAAGTCCAATACCAACATTTCCAAGAAGAAATATACTGCCTGTACCATTGGGATCAATTGATAGATTTTGGTTGGTGAGCTGAGTAGAGATGGAAGCTGTGGGACCACCAAAGCCTAAAAATAAATTTTGAAAGCGAAAATCAGTCGTATATGTGGGATTTGGATAGAGATAATTTCCGCCATCAAAAAGTAATGTTTCTCCAGCAGGCCCTACGGGACCAGTGGGTCCCATAGAACCTGTCGGACCCATAAGTCCAGAGGAACCCGTGGCGCCCGTAGGACCACGAAGCCCTGTGGATCCAGTCGATCCTGTAGGGCCTGCCATACCGGTGGCACCCGTAGAACCTGTAGGACCTATAACTTGAGCAGATACTGAGGAAGCAGTAAGAAAAAGAAGGAAAATCAATGCTATAAGATAAGAAATTAAGCGCACATTAATAATTTAATTATTATTTATATGCTTGTCAAGAACTTCTTTTAATGAAACTATCAAAAAGCGTTATAATTATTTATATATGAAAACGACGGATAACCAGCAGGAGATATTTGATGTGGTGGATGAGGATGATAATGTGATAGGAAAAACTACGCGGGGGGAGACGTATAAAAATAAGAATTTAATCCATAGAAGTATTTATGTGGCGGTTTTCAATAGTAAGGGTGAACTTTTCATGCAGCAGAGAAGTGCGACTAAGGATACGGATCCGCTTTGTTGGGATATATCTTCATCTGGACATGTAAGAGCTAGTGGTAATTATGATGATGCAGCCAAAAGGGAGTTAGAAGAAGAATTGGGAGTAGATCTAGATTTAAACTTTATAGATAAATTTATCATATATTATCCTCACGAAACAGAGATGGTTTCTTTATATAGAGCTTATTCGGAGGGTCCATTTAAATTGCATCCTGAGGAGATAAAAAGTGGAAGATTTATCAATAAAGATACTTTGAGTAAAGAATATAAAATGGGTTTTATAAAATTATCTTTTGGTGCTCGTGTAGTATTACAGAAACTAAACTGGATTTGATTTTGTGTTTTTCATCACATACTTTGTAGTATGATGTTGTGTATGATATTATCATACTAGTTAATAAGATAGAAAGGAGACAATGATGTCTAACCCTTTTGATAATGCTTTAAGACAGCTGGAAAAAGCTATCTCTCACCTCAAACTGTCCGAATCCCAAATAGAAAGACTGAAATATCCGGAGAAAATTATTACAGTGAATTTTCCTGTAAAAATGGATGATGGAAAAGATGTAATTTTTCATGGATTTAGGGTACAGCATAACAGTGTCCGAGGTCCATACAAAGGCGGTATACGTTTTCATCCTCAGGTAGATATGAATGAGGTGAAGGCTTTGGCTTTTTGGATGGCGATAAAATGCGCTGTAGCTGATATACCTATGGGAGGGGGAAAAGGGGGAGTAGAAGTGGATCCTAAGAAACTGAGTAAAGGGGAACTTGAGAGATTGTCTAGAGCTTATGTACAGGCAATAGTACGGGATATTGGACCCGAGATTGATGTGCCAGCTCCGGATGTAAATACGACGCCGGAGATTATGAAATGGATGGTGGATGAGTATATAAAGTTTAAAGTGAAAAGTGAAAAGTTAAAATTGACTGAGAAAGAGAAGAGTAAGTTAATGGGGACGTTTACGGGGAAGCCTGTGGAGTATGGTGGGAGTTTGGGAAGGACTGAGGCTACGGGGAGAGGTGGTTATTATATATTGATGACACTTCTTAAAAAGCTTAGTTTGAAAAAAAGATATGGAGACAAGCTGACTGTTGCGGTGCAGGGGTTTGGAAATGTGGGATATTATATTGCGAAATTTTTATACGAGGAGGGATTTAGAGTAGTTGCATTATCGGATTCTCAAGGAGCGATAATCGTAGGGAATCTGAATAAAGATAATTTGAACCCTGAGGCAGTGATGAAAGTTAAAAAAAACTTAGGATCGGTAGATGATATGAAGGGGGTGAGGACGATAAGTAATGATGAACTTTTGGAGTTGCCTGTGGATATATTGGTACCTGCGGCTCTGGAGAATCAAATAACTGGGGAGAATGCAGGAAAGATAAAGGCTAAGGTAATACTTGAGATGGCAAATGGGCCCACAACTCCTGAGGCCGATGAGGTGCTTTATAAAAAAGATGTGATAATAGTCCCCGATGTTTTGGCAAATAGTGGAGGAGTGACTGTATCATATTTTGAATGGGAACAAAATCTGCATATGCAAAAATGGAGTGAAGAAGATGTGAATGGGAAACTAAAAAAGAAGATGGAGTCGGCTCTGCATAAAGTTTTTGAAGTTTCTCAAAAAGAAAAGGTGGATATGAGAACTGCGGCTTTTATGGTGGCGATAAAACGAATTACGAGTTCTACATAAATGATTGACTTATATATTGTATAGTTTAATAATATATGTATGAGAGGTTTGAATAAACGAGATAATGCATTGTTTGCTTTCGGTTTTACTTCTGGATTGAGCGCTGGATTTGCTGTAATGCTTCTAGTTACGGGTGGTAAAGTAGAAGATACTTGGTCGGCAACTTTTGCCACAATGGCAATTACTTTGGCAGTTGTTTCTTTTATAAACTACCGTAAGTTTAAATCTCTTAATTCTACTACCACTATAAATAGCACTCCTGTTAATACTCCAACTCAACCGTAATTAAAATAATTGATATAAGCAATTGACAGTAGTCAAAGTATTGTGGTAGTGTAGATGATACTCTTATGGCCGATCAATCTTCTAAATACACCATCAATTATATACTAGTTGGAGTGTTGGTTGTGGCTGCATTTCTCATAGGTAGTCTTTATACTAAGGTAACGATATTGGAGAAGGGAACAGTTAATCAAGAGAATAGCCAAGCAGCTGGAGAGCAAACAGCAGGAAAATATAAAACTTTTGATGAGGCTCTTTCTGATTTTGCCAAACAAGTAGGGATAGATGGTAAAAAGCTGGTTTCTTGTACTAATTCTGGATCGAAAAAGGCTAAGGTGACTGCTGATACAAAAACTGGTGAAGGAGTGGGAGTGAGTGGAACACCGGCATTTTTTGTGAATGGGAGATTTTTGGGAGGGGCATATCCTTTTGAGTCTTTCAAAGAGATAATTGATAAGGAACTTGCTGGTGAGGGATCCTCAACTGTAGAAGACTATTCAGAAAGTCTGCAGCAGGCGGCACAGAATGGCAGTTTTAACCCCGAGCCAAAAGGGGTGGAATTAGGGGGATCTCCTGTAAGAGGTGATAAAAACGCAAAAGTGACTATTGTCGAATTTTCGGATTTTCAATGCCCTTTTTGTGTAAGAGCCCACCCTACCATGAAACAAGTACTTAAAGAGTATGAAGGAAAAGTGAAGTTGGTTTATAAGCATTTTCCTCTAACTTCTATCCATCCTAAGGCAGAAAAGGCGGCACAGGCTTCCGAGTGTGCCAAAGATCAGGGAAAGTTTTGGGAATTTCATGATAAGTTGTTTGATAATTCTACTGAGTGGGTAAATATATAAGCAAGTCGAGGCTTGACAGTCTTTCCCACAGTTGTTAAAATAGGTTTTACCTTTTGAGACAGTTTTAAGATTTAATGGAAAAAATTCAAATCATAAATTCAAAGCAACAAAACGTTTTTTTTCTGTGGACAAGCTAGATTTTTGAGCGAATTTTTTCCGTCTTGAAGCTGACTCATGGTCAGCTTTTTTTATATTTTATAGGAGTCGGGCCCGAAGTTTACCTGGTTGAACGCTTCATTTGCAATGAAGAGGTAGGCGGTTCGACTCCGCCCGGGTCCACAGAATAATTTTTCTCACGAAAAATTTTCTGTGTGAACACTTTCAAAATGTATATTTGAGATTTTTAGGGCAAGCTCTTTATATATAAAGGGTTTACCCTAAAAATTTCGCTGAAATCTTTTTAAGATTTCAATAAATTTACTCGGTAAATTTGCGAAATTTTCAGGGCACTTTAAAAAGTGAACAGAATAAGATAGTCCCGCCTTTGGCGGGACAAGCAAGTAGTCCCCTCATTCTTTAAGAAAGAGGGGAATGGCCGATCGGAGGTACCAGATGGTATCTCCTTATTAGCCTTAAAGTCTACTCATAATGTCGACAATGGATGCCTAGGTAGTTTTGGCCGAGGAAGGACGTTTGCTTATCAACGATATCATCGGGAAGGCGTTAAGCAGCCTGTGATCCGGTGGTTTCCGAATGGGGAAACCCGCCCCTTTATGGGGAATTATGAAGTAAAGGCTTCGATTTATCGAAGAGATAGTTTCATAAAGGGCACCAGGTGAACTGAAACATCTAAGTAACCTGTGGAAAAGAAATCATATGAGATACCGTCAGTAGCGGCGAGCGAACGCGGTAGAGTCTAAACCCCGATCGCAAGATTGGGGGGTTGTAGGGCAGTCAATATAGGAAAGATGCGGATAAGAGAATATTTTGGAATAAGTAACCAAAGGGAGTGAAAGTCTCGTATCTGAAATCCAAATCTTCTTTAGATTGTTCCTAAGTACCATGGAGCACGGCATAACTCCATGGGAATCCGGGGCGACCACGCTCCAAGACTAAATACCAAAACTGACCGATAGTGAACTAGTACCGCGAGGGAAAGGTTAAAAGCACCCCGGTAAGGGGAGTGAAATAGTACCTGAAATTGTCGACTAACAAACAGACAAAGCTTACGATTTATCGTGAGTGATGTCGTGCCTATTGAAGAATGAACCGATGAGTATCCCGACGAGCGCTTACGTCTAACCTATTTTGTAGGGAAGGCAAAGTGAAAGCAAGCTCTAAGTGAGCGTCCCGACGTAAGTCGGGGATGCGCTTGCGGGATGGCCCGAAACCGGTGTGAGCTAAGCATGAACAGGGTGAGTCCCGATGAAAATCGGGAGGAGGCCCGAACTCGTTGTTGCTGCAAAAACATGAGATGATTTGTGCTTAGAGGTAATATGCCAATCGAACCCGGAGATAGCTGGTTCTCCCCGAAATATATTTAGGTATAGCGTCTATATTTAGTCCTAGGGGTAGAGCACTGAATGGTCCACCAAGCGTAAGCGAGGCGGATCAATCAAACTCCGAATACTAGGATATCGTATAGGCAGTCAGTCCTACTCGGCTAAGCGAGCAAGGTCGAGCAGGGGAACAACCCATACTCCCAATTAAGGTCCCTAAATTTTGACTAAGTTGTAAATGAAGTTGAATCGCTTAAACACCCAGGAGGTTGGCTCAGAAGCAGCCACCCTTTAAAGAGTGCGTAACAGCTCACTGGACGAGTGGTTCAGCGCAAAAAATGAACGGGGATAAGTCAAATACCGAAGTTGGAGATTTTCCCGATTTAATCGGGAGAGTGGTAGGGGAGCGTTCTTATTGCAGTGAAGCATATGCTGTAAAGCAGTGTGGAGTGATAAGAAGTGCGAATGTCGGTATGAGTAGCGAGAGTCCGGTGAGAAACCGGACCGCCGAAAGCCCAAGGTTTCCGTCCCAACGTTTGTCGGGGACGGGTTAGTCGGATCTAAGGTGAGTCCACGCTAAGCGTGGGGTAACTCGATGTATAAGCCGTTGATATTCGGCTACAAAATTGAGTGTAAGCAGGGGATGACAAAATGGGAGATTTCATACGGGGGTGTGATACACCGTCTAAGCCATAAGGTAGTGATAGTTGGTAAATCCATTATCATGATTAACTAAGTGGCGATGGCAAGTCCAAGGCCGCAAGGCTGCGGGCAAGATGAAAAATCTTCAATTTTTAGAAAAAGTCTCATGTAGTCTGCCGTAAGGCAGACAAGCTTAATTTTTCCGTACCGCAAACCGACACAGGTGGGCTGGTAGAGAATACCAAGGCGACCGGGAGAAAACGCGTTCAAGGAACTCGGCAAAACAGCTAGGCGTAACCTTTGGGAGATGCCTTGCCAGATACCATGCGGTATCTGGTTACAACAAAAGATGCTAACCAACTGTTTAACTAAAACACAGGCCTCTGCAAAGCCGAAAGGCAACGTATAGGGGCTGACGCCTGCCCAGTGCACGAAGGTCAAGAGACATGGGTGAACTCGCAAGAGGGAGCTTGAGTCTCAAGCCCGTGTGAACGGCAGCAGTAACTATGAATCAACAGTTTGTAGTTCTAAAAGTTGGCTAAATGCTGGAACATCCGTACCGTAATCCGCCAGAAGGCGGACGAACGGTTGAAGTATCTGACGCTACCATGTATCATGGTGATAATGCGATCAGCGCGGAAAATCAGCAGGAAAGACTTGCTTAGGGAAAATTTTGGATATTATCTGGCGGGATTTATTGAAGGAGAAGGAAGTTTCAATATTTCTTTACGAAAGAAATCTGATTATAAAGTCAGGTGGCAAGTAGTAATGAGCTTTAATGTTTCCCAGAAAGATCCGACATTATTATATATGTTGAAGGATCGATTAGAATGTGGAATCATTAAAGTCAGAAAAAGAGACGGTCTTTATTCATTTGATGTAACAAATCCAACCGATATAATCCAAAAAGTTATTCCATTTTTTCAAAAATATCCAGTATATTCTCTCTCCAAGAAGAAAAATTTTGTAATTTTTTGTAAGATTGCGAAGTTAATGGAGAGGGGACAACATAGAAATCAAGCTGGACTTCGAAAAATCCTAGAACTTCGAGAGCATATCAATGAAGGGATAGGAAGGACGAGAAAATATGGAATTAATGATGTGTTTCCTAAGTAAGAATCCTCAGAGACTATATGCCAACTCCGTCAATTGACGGAATGATATAGTCCGACCTCATAAGCGATTATGAGAGACGTAATCAATCGTCTGAATAACAATGTGAACTGTTCTATGGTAGACCCGAAAAGGGTCCGCTGCCATAGTGAGGTGTGAACCCTCCGTCATGTACAATCAGCCGAATGTACTAAAACGAAAACTTGACTATATGCTGGGAACTCCTGTATTCTGGAACTACTATGGTAAGAAAAACACATAGTGAAAAAGTTACCAGTAGGGACAATCAGCAGGAAAGGTCAGTAAGAATTAAAAATACTGTAGTAGCTCTAATACTGGTGGGTATAGGATTTCTACTCTATAGCAAATTTTTTGATTTGTTTGTGGATCCTTATATTGTTCCAATTTTTGGGATGAGACCAGTATTTTCTGCTATCACAGCGTTAATCTTTATGCTCCCCGGCTTATTTTATGGGATGTATAAAAGAGCATTTTGATTCTACTGAAATCCTCAGAGACTATACGTCAGGATCCGCCAAAAAAGGCGAGATAAGATATAGTCCAAACTTCGAAATATCGAAGGTTTAGAGCGAAATTCCTTGTCGGGTAAGTTCCGACCCGCACGAACGGCAGAATGAGTTAGCAACTGTCTTGAATCGTTACCCGGCGAAATTGAATTGGCTGTGAAGATGCGGCCTACTTGCACCAGGACAAAAAGACCCCGTGGAGCTTTACTGTAGCTTGGCATTGGGAAGACGTTTTCAACTGTCGAGAATAGGTGGGAGCCGCAAGGCAACAGTGGAATACCACTCTTTGGAAATGTTGACCCTAACCCCTTTGCCACATAAAAATCTGGCAGGAGAACAGTGTCTGGCGGGCAGTTTCGCTGGGGAGGTGGCCTCCAAAAGTGTAACGGAGGCGTACAAAGGTCAGCTTAGTTGCAATGGAAACGCAACGGTATGTGCAAACGCATAAGCTGGCTTGACTGCGAGACCTACAAGTCGAGCAGGGTCGAAAGACGGTGTTAGTGATCCTCGTACTCGCTGTGGAAGCGGTACGGGCTTAACGGATAAAAGCTACCCCGGGGATAACAGGCTGATCGGATCCGAGAGTCCATATCGACGATCCGGTTTGGCACCTCGATGTCGGCTCATCCTATCCTGGGGCTGAAGAAGGTCCCAATGGTCCGGCTGTTCGCCGGTTAAAAGGGTACGCGAGCTGGGTTCAGAACGTCGTAAGACAGTTCGGTCTC
>Ga0155063_168_pt5 | contig 44618 bp, 65 predicted proteins | sample RifCSPhighO2_01_FD_106031 | JGI IMG/M metagenome (GOLD analysis project Ga0155063, IMG submission 106031) | Candidatus Gottesmanbacteria bacterium RIFCSPHIGHO2_01_FULL_39_10 | reverse complement strand
TCCCCGAAGAGTCGGAAATCTGGCTGTGTTACGAACAAATTCGAACTTATTTTAAGAACCTCTGAGCTCGGCCGCTTCGCGGCCTCGTCTTTTCCAAACTGTCGGCTCGAACCAGTCCCGCGTTGCGGGACTGAAAAAGAAAACGCAAAAATTTTCAAAAAATATAAATACTTAAATGGCCTGTCCGGTGGACTCAGTAGTAATCGCTTACACTGTCCGAACAGGCCATTGAAAAAGCGATTACATATATAACTGAGTCCACTGAGAATATATCGCCTAAAAAATGAATATTCAAGTAGGACGTTTTATATCAAAAGATGTATAATCTCACACAGAATGGAAGCAACAGTATCTGCACTCCCAATAGTTATTAATACTGCAACAGAAACAAGTTTCTTAGTCAAATATGGAGGTTTGATTGGATCTTTGGTTGCATCTGGTATTGCTTTATTCTTAGGAGGTGGCGGAGGACGTTGGTTGAAAGGTTCGATTTATAAACCTAAAATGAAAGTTGAAGGTAATATTAGACGTTTTCGTCAAAATCATTATAGTTGGAGAATAGCAATCAAAAATTATGGCAACGATACTGCAAAAGATGTTCAAGTAAACGTTACTAAAATTATTGAGAATGGAATACCGAGGGAAAATTTTTTACCAATGCCTTTAGTCTGGACACATTGGGGTTCAGAGACAAGAAATATACTTCCAAAACAAACAGTATTCCTAGATGTTATAGAGCATCACCACATCATAAAGAGCAACTTATATGGTACTTCTAATTTAGCAACAAGATTTGGTGGAGGTGTTGATGATTTTAGACAATTACATGAAAGTCAAGAGATAACAACTTTAGAGCTAACATTTTATGAACAAAGAGGATTAAAACATATTGAGTATATTGATTTAATTTGGCCAAAAGAAATATTTTTTGACGCACGTATGCGAGGACATCAATGGTCTTTAGGTATATACAAATAGAAGTAAATCAATTATTTTTGACTCTTTTTTAAAATAGAAATATATGAAGTCCCCGAAGGCGGAGATATTAGAATATTTATCTATTTATTCAACCAAGATATAAATTCTTGAGCAATATTAGCCGTCTCCTGTTTTGATATTGAACTAATAGCTTCAAATGGTTTAATACTTGCTTGCTTACATATTTCTTCAATTTCTCCAGCAATTCTTCCTGAGGAGTCCCATTCTGTGAATAGATCTGGTTTTTGTTTTTTAATAGCCTCAAGTGTCTCTATAACATCTATTGTAACCGTGTCAGGTTTTATACCATATTTATCTGCTACAGTTTGTTTTACTGGCTGAAACTTTTCTAATTGAACTTGAGCGATATCTTGTATTTTAATACCCTTGGAAATGCAGAAATCGGTAACTGCGGCAGGTAGATATCGTGAAAGAAGTTGTGTTAAACTGACCTTTTGGGTATAGTCTGTGGCGGTTTGCTCTAAAATATTGTTGAAACCTTGCGATTCTGCATAAGATGAAGGAAATGCATATTCTCCTTTTTCTATCGCGTCTCTTAATTGATCAGGAATTTCTTGATATCTTTCTTTTAGTATACTTCTTGGCTGTTTACCTCGTACAGTTTCATGGGCAAGTGTAGCAATACCTTCATTAAAAAACCGGAGTGTGGGGTATAAAAAGTGGCTGGTATACAATCTGTCGTAATCAATGCCTGCAGCTAATAGGCTTGTTTGAACATCAGCGTGAGTTTTTTCATGAGTAGCAACTGTACTAATATCTGAATTATTCCAATCAGCAATATTATGAGTACCAACTACAATTGTTCTTTCAGTTGTGTCTTGCTGGGAATCTGCTAAGGAAGCTTGAGGTGTAAATATAAGCAGATAGTCTGACGCTTCACTTGTAATACCAAACTTTGATGAAACTCTTTCACCTAAAGCTATTGCGTTTTTTACTAAATCAATTTGAGAACTATCTGGTCTATCTGCACGATTAATTATTATTATCTTTGCATTATTTGGAAGATACTCCACTTGTGCTGAAGACACATCTAGCATGGGTTCAACGATTATATTTCTTCCTGGTGATATTCTTTCTTTAATCGGTCCGCATTTATTCGTATAATGCTTTATCCATCTATCTAGAGCTGGTTGCTCTGTTATTTTTCCAGTATGTTTATCTTCGTAAACATCATCAATAGTTACTCTACTATCATCTGATCTTAAAGATAAATATGTCGCAGGTGGGTCGGAATTAAAATCTATAGTGGCGTTTGGGAGACTAGCTATACTCTGAGAATATCTTGTTGTTTCTGATGGTGTCATTTCAAGCACACCTAATTTATCAGAAACTTTTTGGGGATTAACTGCAAGTTCGTTTATTTGTGGTTTAACTCCAATTGCTTCAAGAGGTGTAGACAATCCATCAATCATAATAAAATCATTATAATATAAATACATGTGTTTTCATATTTGCTATAGCGTAATAGTTTTTTGAGGAACTTTTTTTATATGACTCCATTTCTTTACCTTTACTATATCTGGGGTTGAGTAAACTCTTAATTTGGGCCCACCCTCTGTAACAGCTCCTATACCTACATAAGGAATATTTACAATTGGATTTTTCTCAGCAAAATATCGCTAAGAAACTAGATCACCACTTGATGCATCAAGCCAATATTCTGCTGGTGAAAAACTATGCCGAACTCCATTTATTACTGCAACTCCAGTAGGATGCGAGTGACCTCTAAGAAGTATTTTACCCAGCTTTCCTTCTTGATAAGCTCTGTTAAGAAGTTGTTTCTCTTCCCATACATCACCTTCTATAAGGTTGCGTCCGGCTTTGAAAATTCCAGAGCTGGGGGAAAATTCTTCTCCTTCCGGAGTAAATAATTCACTTATTAAATTGCCATCTCCTATGCCTAAGAAGGTAGCTTCAGCTAAAGTCGGATTTGGTCGCAACAAAAATTTACGAAGTTGTTCAGAGACTTTCGGAGTAAGTTCGAAATCCACGGACGGTATCTCACGTCGTCTGGCGATCTCTTCTAATACATTTGATAATTTTTTAGTAAGTAGTTTAAAAGAGTCGCTATATTTGAATTTATTGGGATCTAACTGTCCATCTTCTTCAGACATAATTGCTTTGTTGTTTTACTAACGTTGATATAAATAAAAGATCTGACTCATCCGGTTTTAAAAAACTGAGAAAATTTAAGTTTATATAAACTCTCAAGAAAATCAGATCCTGCATACCCTGCCAAGAGTGACATTCGCCAGTCGGCATTAGCAATAAGACCTGCCATTTGGCTAGTAATTAATGATTGATTTTACTTCCGGCTAGTTATCTCCTTTTTTGCTGCCTGTACCAAATTTTCGTAGATATCATAAATCCAGGTGTTGAATAATTTGTGGAACTTTTCATGTTTGACTTTGTCAAACCATCTTTTCTGCGCTTTTAGGGCAAGAGTAGATATTGCCTGAGGATTGGTCATTCTTCTCATTGCATAATAACTGGCTTCGTATTCAAACAAACGGGCTAAATAAAAATAAAGTATGGAGCTTAAAATAGCTAATATGATGGAGCCAATTATTTGTAATATATAACTTTTAATAATTATAGGCATTATTAAACCGGGGAAAATGAATAACAGCTGGAGTAAGGCCATTTTCAGATTATGCCAGAGAATATAATGGCCTGCTTCGTGAAGATAGATCCATTCCATTTCATCTTTGTCTAAGTTTTTGTAGGCTTCATTGGAGATTATCATATATGGTTTGGGAGGAAAACCTGCCATCATAGCCCAGACTTTACTGGTATCAAATAAAAGAATTTTGGATAATTTAAGACCGGTCTTTTTATAAATTAAATCCAAAATTTTCTTGTCGGTAATATCTTTGGTTTTATTTTTTTTAGTCGATCTGTTAAATATTCCCTCTATAAATGCATAAATAATTCCTCTGTTAGCGATGAAAAGGAAGAGAAAAAGATAAAGTACAAAAGGATTAAACATTTATAGCTTAAAATAACTAAGAATATCCAGGATGCCGTTTTGGTCGACAGAGGGGCCGATATAATATTTTTCTTTCGAGCTAATCAGTTTTTTGAGTTCCTCTTTACCATTTGCAAGTGTTGCTCCAAAGCCGCAAAGCTCTATAAATTGCCAATCATCAAGACTATCTCCAACGCCTAAAGTATTTTTAAAATCTAAATGAAGATAGGATAATATATCTTTCACTCCTCTCTTTTTGGTAAAACCTTTGGCAGTGATATTGCCGAACTGCAAGGGAAGTGCAATCGGATGAATGCCCCAATAGATCGATAAATCTATTCCCAAATTATTAAACAATTTTTGTGCTTTATCTTCCTCTTTTTCATCTTTTGCAATAGGCATGATTTTGGTGATTTCTATTTTGGCAATTTTATCTATCAATGAGTCCACTATGATAGGTTCTTTATCAAGTATTTGGGAATGTGCGGATGTAATATCGCTTAGCTGACTTTTTGCAATATAATAATCATCAAGAGAATAAACCTCCAAATATATATTTTCTTTTAAATATAAATTTATGACATCTATTGCTACGATTGCAGAAATACTACTTTTGGAAATAATTTTTTTGGCTATAGGGTCAATAATGACACTTCCGGCACTGGTGACATGGGGATTGGTGAGATTTGCCTCCTTAATAATTTTTTCTATGGCGAAATGTGGCTTGGCAGTGCAGAGAATCACGGGAATTCCCTTTTTTCTTATTTCTTTCATTTTTTTCATAACATCTGGGTGTGGATATGGAGAATTATAACCATTTTTTTCTCCTACAATGACGCCGTCTACATCCAGAACAAGAGTTTGAATCTGAGACATAAGATGATATTAATTATACATAAATACTGAAAAGAAAACTTTGTCCATTGACACACCGATTGATATGATAGATAATATATGCGACTGAGTCGCAAATAGATTTATATGAATAGTAAAGAAATACTCAAAGCAAATAAAATAAGACCTACTAAAGCGAGGGTCTTTTTACTTAACCTTTTGGCCAATGCTGAAAAACCTCTTGATGCTACCAGTCTTCTCTCTTTGATCAGGAAAAGAAGACTGGGTATAGATCGGTCTACTCTATTTCGGACAATCCAGATTTTCTTAAAAAAAGAACTTATTAGAAAACTGGAATTTGGGGACGGGAAATATCATTATGAAGTCAGCGCGCTTCCCCATCATCATCACCTGGTGTGTAATAACTGCGGACAAATAAAAGATGTGGTAATGAATGATGTACAAATCTTAGAAAAAGAGATCGAAAAGAAAGCTCAATTTCATATAAATCATCATCATCTGGAATTTTTTGGGTTATGCAGGAATTGCCACTAAAATAATATGCTTATATCAATTGTACTTGCCAGCCTGTTTGTTAGCTTAATATCAGTTACTGCGGGACTTCTTTTAATTTGGAGAAAACTTCTGACTAATACTTATATTCCCTATTTGGTGAGCTTTGCCGCGGGAGTGATGCTTGCCACTGCGTTTTTGGATCTTTTGCCAGAAGCACTGGAAGGAAATAAAAATGGAAATATATTCATTTTTACTTTAGTAGGTATTATAATTTTTTTCTTTTTGGAAAGATTTTTTCTCTGGTTTCACCACCATGATGATACTCATGAGCGCAAACCATCGGCTAATTTAGTACTTCTGGGAGATGGTTTACATAATTTTTTTGATGGTGTAGCTATTGCTTCAGTATTTTTGGTAAGCCCAGCAAGTGGGATTGCGGCAACACTGGCTATAGCTTTGCATGAAATCCCGCAGGAAATGTCTGATTTCTCGATACTTATACATGGAGGGATGGGTCAAAATAGAGCCTTGGTTTATAATTTTGTATCTGCAATAACTGCACTCTTGGGTGCTTTAAGCGGTTATTTTTTCTTAACGACACTAGAGAATTTTCTCCCGTTTTTTATTGCTTTTGCGGCGGGAATGTTTATATATATAGCTTGCTCTGATCTCATACCCGATATGCATCAGACATTTCGGAAACAAAAAGGGTGGATACAGTCCGTACCTTTTATATTTGGCATTTTATTGACCTATATTCTGGTTGTCTTTTTGGAGCGCTAGTTTAGAGTCCGAAAGCGGAAAGAGGAGCATTGCCGATGTGAGTTCTTCTTAGGGAAAAGATAAGAGAATCACATTGTAGGGAACCATTGATTGTGGAAAAAGCGGCAATGAAACCGTTTGATTTGAGAATATCTTCTACTGATTTACTCATTGAGCCATAGGGATAGGAAAAAATATTTACTGTTTTTCCCAATTTTTCTTCCAGATCTTTTTTGGCGGTTAAAATTTCAAATTCTATTTTTTCTTTGGATTGAGAAGCAAGAGAGATATGAGACCAAGTATGATCGTATGCATAGACTAATCCACTATCAACCATTTCTTTCAACTGACCCCATGTAAGATATCCATAATTATCCAGAAGTCCGGTGGGGATCATGAGATTTAAAACCATATTATATTTTTGGGCTAGAGGATAAGCGTAAGTGTGTATATCTGAGTAACCATCATCGAGTGTGATAACAATACTTTTTGCGGGGAGTGTTTTGTGGTTTATGAGGGCGTCTGCTAGTTGGTCTGCCGATATAGAGGTGTATCCGGAATTTTTCAGATACTCTAATTGTTTTTCAAAATAATTTACATCCACAGTCAATTGGGCATGACCAGCTTCTTGGGCTTCCGTAATAGGCTCTATATGATGATATAAAAGTACGGGAACATTTAAACAAAAACCGATTGGTTTTGTGGGAAGTGTGTCATAAACAGTAGGAGTTGGGGTAAGCGAAAGCGTAGGAGAAGGGTTAATAATAGGCGTGGCGTCTGTGACAATTGTTGTTGTGCCTTTCACTTGGGGATGAGAGAGAGAATTTCTGGCTCCAAAAGAAATAAGTCCGGCGATGATAAATATGGCAGTCCCAGACATGATGCCAATAATAAAGCCTCCAGTTTTTCTTGTCTTGATCTTCTGTTTTCTTTTTCTGGCCATATATGAGCGGATTATACAACCTTTGGGAATAAAATAAAAAACTCCTCAGAATGAGGAGTTTTTATCTTGTTGCGGAGCCGGGAGTTGCGCCCGGTCTAGGAGATTATGCTTTCTGTTTCTCTGATTGCTCAGAGTGTCGGACTATATCTTATCTCGACTTTTACATCGGATCTTGGCGTATAGTCTCTACGGACTCGCTTCGTTCTTTAACGAAGATTGCCTCGGTATTTCCCGATCAAATCGGGATTCACCGATATAGCCAAGTTATCACCTAAAGTTAATTAGATGAGCCCATATGTTAATTGAGCCTCCTGTGCTGCTGTACACTACCCCGCGGTATTGTAAACTAAAGCTATTTTACTAAATTCTGAGGGAAGTGTCAATTTATCTGTTGACAATTATTAGAGCCTTATATATACTAACTATAGTTACATATAATAGATATCAATTTATGTCTAATCCTAAACTTAGATTAAAAGCAAGAAGATTGCGAAGGAAAGGCTGGGGAATTAAAACTATTGCTTATAAGCTTGCAGTTTCTTCTTCGACAATAAGTTATTGGTGTAAAGATATAGAACTTACAGTCGAACAAATTCAAGAATTAACAAGACGCTCGCATGATCCATTCTATGGAAAACGCAAAGATTATCTTAATAGAATAAAACAAGAAAGACTTCTAAAGATTGAGAATTTAAGGCAGCAGGGCATAAAAGAAGTCGGAACTCTTACTCAACGAGATCTTTTTATTGCGGGTATCGCGTTATATTGGGCTGAGGGTTTTAAGAAAGATAGGCGTCTTGGATTTGCTAATTCTGATCCAGCTATGATTAAACTTTTTCTTCGTTGGCTTATTCAATATTGTAGAGTGCCTAAGAAAGATATCAGAGTTAGAGTTGGATTAAACATAAGTCACAAAGAAAGAATAAAAAAAGTAGAACAATATTGGTCAAAGATTACTGGAATTTCTTTAAAGCAATTTCAAACCCCATTCTTTCAAAAATTCACTTGGAAAAAGAATTTTCCTAAACCCGAGGAATATTTTGGTGTACTTCGAATCAGAGCGAATAAACAGTTAACACTATTTAGAAAAATTAACGGATGGATAGAAGGACTAAAGATTAGTAAGTTCTGATTTCTTCCAGGCTCCGCAACATAGGTCTATATAGCGCCTCACAAGGCTCTATTTTCTATGCTATACTTTTAATATGAAGGTCAGTAAAACTTTTTATAACGCTGGCTCTTCTATTTCAGGAAAAGGAGCATTTGCGCTTCGAGATATAAAAGCTGGAGAAACTATTGCTTATCTAAGTGGTGAAACTGTATCGGAAAAGGAAATTGACAGAAGGATATCGGCTGGAAAAGAAAGAAGAGATGATCCACTGCAGTTTGGTAAGGGAGTGTATATAGATTTAGATGAAAAATTTCGACAAATAAATCATAGTTGTGATCCTAATGCAGGTATAAAAGGAGAAAATGAACTATTTGCGATTAAAGATATCGGGATAGGAGATGAAATAACTTTTGATTATTCTACTGTAGTTGGGAGTCAAAGCGATTGGAGTATGGAATGTAAATGTAGATCGAAAAAATGTAGAAAACAAATCAAAAACTATCGTAGTATTCCAAAAGATATTTTGAATAGTTATTTTCATCTTGGATGTTTACCAGACTTTGTAAAAGAAGAAGTTAGAGACATAAATAGGTTCTAATTTCTTCCAGTTCTCCAAAATACTATTGACACTCTTCACCAATTATATGTTATACTCCCTTCAATTAAATAATAAAGTCAAAAGGTCCGAAAGCTGTGACCCTCTGGGAATTCAGCGCTATGCCGTAACTGTAAAGTCAGATCGCAGACTTTTGACTAATATCTTTCTATCCTTCGCGCAAAGGGAAGAAGTAGAAACTTCTCGCTTTGAGAAGTTTTTTTGTGAAAGCCTGCCTGCCGGTAGGCAGGGAGAAAATTATGCTTGCTATATTTATGACTATTTTGGGTATACTTATAAGAATTTTTCCTCATCCACCCAACTTTACTCCTATTTCAGCGACTGCAATATTTGGCGGAGCAAAACTTAATAAAAAATATGCCCTTATTTTACCTCTGGTAACTCTTTCTATTTCTGATTATTTGCTTTTGTATATTCATCCATTTGGTAATCCGATGTTTGATTTTTCCAGAATACAACCGATTAGTGCAATGTTTCATAGTACAACACTTTTTGTCTGGGGAAGTTTAGTCATATCTGGACTCATCGGGCTTTTTATAAGAAGTAAAAATAAGCCTGTTTTTATAATTGGTGCTTCTTTAATTTCTTCGATTCAATTTTTCCTGATCACCAATTTTGCTGTCTGGATGGGTGGGTATTATGGCTTGACTATAAATGGACTGCTAGAATCCTATGTACAGGGACTGCCGTTTTTCCAGTGGACTATTTTGGGAGATCTTTTTTATACAGTGGCATTTTTTGGTATATATGGACTATCCTCTAGATTTAGTAAGTCTGCCAAGTTAGAATTCGTAAGACAAAAGGCGCAAGATTAATTTGTATTGACTACTGCTTGCAAAAGTGAAATGATGAGTTTATGGATTCTGCCCATAATCTGGATATTCTAGATCCCCAAAGATATCGTCACCCGAAGGAAAGGTTATATCTGGCGATAGCTGTAGTTATAACTCTTGTTTATTATCTATTTATTATATTATCAATTATTGGTGGTGGATTTGATGCTTTGGATACTCCTTTTTTTCTTTTGGGATTCACGTTATTTCTTTTTTTATGCATCTGGTCGGCATGGCTTCTATAAGGATAAATAGTGTAAAGATAGGGCCTAATCAATTTCCTGTTTTGTGGAATTCGATGGTTGATTCTGCTCGGAGAATGGGTATGGATAAACCTCCTGATATGTATATTATAAATGCGGCCGGAGAATTGAATGCGTTTGCGGCCAGACTTGTATCCCGGAAACTATTGGTACTCTACTCAGATCTTGTAGATGCGCTACTAGAAGGCAGTGATAAAAAACAACTGGATGCAGTAGTTTGCCATGAACTAGCGCATCATGCTCTCAATCATACTCATTTCTATAATTGGTTTTTACTACCAGCTGACTATATTCCCTTCTTGGGGTCGGCACTATCTCGTTATAGAGAGTATTCCGCTGACAGAATCATGAAGGTGCTTATAAAGGATCAATCGATATGCGAGAGATCGTTAGTTAAATTGGTATCGGGAAAAAATATTGGCAATAAAGTCAATCTGGATGAATATAAAAATCAGGTAAATGTGGAAAGGGGGTTTTTCGTATGGCTTGCTGAGATGCTTTCTTCTCATCCTCATCTTCCCAAAAGAATGCTGGCGATAAAGAATATATAAGCATTTTCCTAAGTTGAGGCAAAAAGATATGAATAGTACTAGATATAACCTATTGATTTGAATCTTTTGTTGATTTTAAAATGAGGGTGGATGGATCCAAGAAACTCTCTTGACCAACTCCAAAAGGAATTTAAGAAGGGAAAAATTCCTTATTCACTTCATGGTTTTTATCATGGCGAAGTTTCACTTTTAATCCCCAATAATCTTGCCGAGTCACTAGGATCTTTTCTGTTGAGACTTTATCTTCCCTGGAAAGGAAAGTATTTCTATAGAAGAAGTGGAGATAATATCATTTCATCACCTTTGAAGTTATTCTTGTCACTTGCTTCACAAAAAATAAGATACATACGAAATGGAATCTCCGGATATCACGCATTTCCTTTTCGGACATTTATAAAAAAAGGTATCATGGATAAAAAGAATGTCTTGGAACTTGATTATAATCTTCCTCGAAATCCTGATATGGTCAGGAAAGTGATAGACGAAATAGTCGAGGTAGGTGATAATGCCTATTTGGGAAGGGCTTATATAAAAGAAAATGAAACCTACAGACTTGCGGCGTTTTTTAGATTATACAAGAAATCCTAAGTTACGCTAAGTTACGGTCAGTCACCTTTGGAATTGACTCTTTTGGGTTCCAGTAACAAGACTACAGCTCTATCTTCTGCTCTTGGTTTATGCTTGACTCCCTTTGGTATGACGGTCCCCTCACCTTCTTTCAGTTCAATCGGTCCGTTTTCTGTGTCAATGACAATATTGCCTTTATAGATAAGAAAGAATTCATCATCATTATGAGTGTGCCAATGAAATTCTCCTTTCACGGCAGCCGCTCGAAGAATCCAATCATTGATTTCACAAACATCAACCGGCGACCAAAAAGTATTACCTAGTTTTTTATCAATTTCTGCTAAATTATATTTTTGGGCAAAATGTTTGATATCCATATTTATGATTTATCAATTGTGATTTCTTCCGGAGTCTTGATAATTATATCATTAAATGGATAATCCTTAGTATCCTCTGTTATAATTCCGGCTTTATGGATTTTGGCTGTAGCAGCCAAGAAACAATCCAGTAGGTAGACCTTTTTTGTTTTTCTCTCTGTCTGTTTTCTATATGCTACCGCTTGATTCATGATCTCTCGATTTATATCGACTGCACCAAATTCATTAAGTATTTTATTTAGGGTTGAAGTTTCTCGAAGTGACGCTTTTATCAGAAATTCCGCTACAGTAATGACAGAAAATAATATTTTCCGCCTAATAATAGCCTCTTTTACTAATGATGCGGCTGGTTCTTTTCTTAGGAAGTAAGCTATAAGGATATTGGTGTCAGGCAATATAACCATTTCTAGTCTTTGCTTCGCCACTGTCGGATAAGCTTTCGATGATTTTGGACTTTAGACCAACCACTTTTTTGTTTAACTAATTCTTCCCAGGGAGCATTAGCCAGTAATTTTAGTTCTTCTTTATCGATCAAATGTCTTTTCTCGTCCTCTCTGATGGTATATATGATACTTTCCCGAATGATAGCTGAAAGTGATTTATCTTTTTTACGCGCCAGAGACTTGACTAATTGATAAAGAGATTCAGACAGAGAAATCTGTGTTCTTTTGGGATATTTGGTATCGTTTATTACAGATTGGATATCCATGATGTAATCAATTACATCATATTATCATTATTATGTCAAGTTGTTAGCCGAAGGTAAATGCGAAGATGGAGATGCCGGGATCAAATTCCAGTCTCAGAAGATGTTCGCCTGGATTTCCTCTGAGATCTATAAGATCATAAAGCCTATCAGAATCCAGAGTCACAATTCCATTTTTAACATCGATTCCTGAGTTTAATTTATTAACTAATTTTCCATCAAGAATAACCTTTACTTTTTGATTGGTGATTTTTTCATCTGGACGCATGACTAAGAATACTTTACCGCCATAAAAATTTAACTCTAAAACTGCATTCTTACCAGATAGAGAATATTCATCCGTGATCGTCCACTCACCGCCTAAACTAAAATAGTTTGTGGGAATATTTTGGGGAAGTGTAAACGTTTTTTTGCCATTGCCGATATTGCCACTAGGGTAAAAAAAGGCCATGCGAGTTGATCCTAAATAGGCTTCCGGAGTGGTTTTAATTCGCGGCGTTTCATCGGGCATATTGGTAACATCAGCTTTTAGATCAACTCCGGATTCTTTGAGGAGATCTTGAATAATCTTTTCAGTTTTTTCGTATTCCCCCTCACCAAAGTGGGTATATCTTATTTTTCCTTTACTATCAATAAGATACTTGGCTGGCCAGTAGCGATTGTTATAAGCAGTCCATGTGGTATAGTTATTATCCTGCATGACGGTGTATTTTATACCAAAGTCACTGATTGCTTTTCTTACATTTTCAGGATTTTTCTCAAATTCAAATTCCGGTGTATGAACTCCTATAATGACTAGTCCTTGATCTTTGTATTTTTCATGCCAATTCTTAAGATGAGGAAGGGTACGTATGCAATTGATACATGTATAAGTCCAGAAATCTATAAGGACTACTTTGCCTTTTAAATTTTTAAAGTAAAGAGCCTGCCTGCCGGCAGGCAGGTTAAACCACTCCCCTCCGGGGATAAGTTCGGGAGCTTGGTTTAAATCTTCTTCGATTAGGTCAAGCATTGGCTTTCCCAGATTTTCATTATTGGACTTACTAGTATTGGGATTTAAAATATTGAGGGCATTTTTTACTAAATCATTATCCTCTAATTTGGTAAGGCCAACTCCATACTGGGGAAATTTTTCCAAAACAAAGACCTGAAATTTACGATCGATATTCAGAAAAATTCCTATGGCAGTAAGTATCATAAAAACTCCGAATATCTTTTGTATCTTTCCAGTATTTTGCATTAGTCCTGGGATTTTGGTTAATAAATTTCTTCCTCCGTACATGATGGCAAATAGAGGAATTGCTGTGCCTAAAGCGTAGGCAAGTGTGATGAAAAAGGCAACACCTGTCACTGATCCAGTTAATGCAAGTGAAATTACCGAGGCAAGTATGGGTCCGACACAAGGTGTCCAGAGAAGACCAAGACTTAAGCCCACCATAACGCCTCCTTTGAGACTTGACCTATTTTGGTTTTGAGGAAGGCGACTTGTAAGGCGGGAGAAAAGAGTCTCGGTGAATAATTGAAACCGGGGAATAATCAGACTTAGACCAAAGAGAAAAACTATAACTACAGAAATAAATCTTAATGAATCAGCGGGAATTCCTGTAAGTTTTACTAGGGTAGATAAAAATAGAGTAAAAAAAGTAAAGCTTAATATAAAACCTAAGATCACCCCAAAGGGATATTTTTTATCACCAGCTATTGTACCGGTTAGGACAATAGGAAGTATGGGTAGTATACAAGGAGATAGTATGGTGACTATACCAGCCAGAAAAGCAAAAATAAGAAGAAGGAGCATAGAATAATGATAACAGAATTGTGAAGCAGATCACAATTGTTTGTTGGAGGCTGCTTTTAGAAGAAGATAGATGTTTATAAACCAAAGGATGAAAGCGCCAAAAAAGACATGGGACTTTATGAGGGGCGGATATAATGAAGGAAAACGCAGATTGATAGAAACTAGAAAAGAGCTTATTCCTAATAATACGTAATAATGCCACTGATATTTATTTTTTTTCAAGTAATAAAAGATAGTCAAAAAGGGAATCAGAAGCCAGACAAAGTGGTGCTGCCAGGAGAAGTTGTTGATAAGAAGACTAAGAGTAATAATCATTCCAATATCCATACTAATCATTGAATGAGTTTTTTTCTTTTTCGATAATATAACCCATGCTGATATGATGATAAGTATTGATGAAACAATGAATTGAAATAATTGGTTGGGACTTCCAGTAAGTTTTGTGATGGTTCCGGATAGTGCCTGATTGTAGTATCCCCCATCCCAGGGACTTCCTAATGCAGGCAATACTTTATACCAAAACTCTAGCAACATTTCATGTCCAAATGCAAATAATGTTAATACAGTGATTGTTATCAGTGTGGTGAGAGCTGATAATAATATTTTCCATTTTCTAATCAGCAGTAGATAAGGCAGTAATAATACGGGAAATAATTTCAGACTGATAGATAATCCCAATAAAATCCCGGCGATATAATCCTTATCTTTATGAAGGAAGTATATAAAAAGGACGCTAAAAAGAAGAATCATTACGTTAATTTGTCCCATGCCGAGTGTGAATTTGAGTGGAAATGACAGAAAAACAAGACTACATAAGAAAATACTTTGAGGAGTAAGCAGTTTTTGTTTGTTAATTTTAAAAAGAAATATAAGTGATAGAAATAAAAATACAAAAGACATAAAAAGCCATAGTTTTTCGGCGACAATATAAGGAATATAGAGAAATGGAATAAAGATGAATAATATTTGTGGGGGATACATGAAAGGCGCGAACAATGAAAGATCATTACTATAAGGATTTCCTCCAGAGAGAGCTACTTTTACAGCTGAATAGTAGACGCTAAAGTCGGGATAGAAATCTAAAAGAAATACCCGTAATAAGATACCGAGGGAAAAGATGTAAAAAGTATAGACGAACCACTTTTTGATCATTTGATTTTTTTGTGCTATTATTTAATCACTTATGATTCTTCCTGGCAACTTTGGAGGGTGGATAGCACTTCTTATAGGGATTTCTATATGGGTGCTGGTGATTGCGGCAGTAGTTATTGCTTTTAAAGATTCGGAATCGGATAAGAAGACAGAGTAATATTGTTCTTCCCCAATAAATAGCGAATTAAGATTTTGTAAGTATCGTAGTCAAAGATATATTCCCTTTTAAGATCAGCAAAACTTTCATTTTCTTCCTTAATACTTCCCAGATAACACCATTTATCTATAAGAAAAATTTCCTCAGTGTCCCCTTTTTCCTTTATGGCGATAGGACCGGGAAATGGCCAGGACTTAATTTTGTGATTATAAAACGCTTCATCAAAACGAAGATTGTACTTAAGATAGTTCTCCATACCTTCACAGGCGCCGAAACATTTACCCAAATGATAGGCAAAACAGAATTTTTTAGTCTTTTCCAAGCTTAAGAGCTTAAGACAAAGATTATGCTCATCTGCCAGTTGGTAAAGAGTATTTTTTAGCTGTTTTTCAGACCGGAAGATGCCAATAATATCGTCTATATGGTTTATATCTACTTCGTTCAAATGGCTAATTACGATAGAGGTATAGTTCTTTTTCGTTCGAACTTTTTTTAATGCCAATAGTTTAAACACAAGACGCAGCTTTCTGTTGTAGAGCGGTTGATATTTTTTGATAAGAGTAGACTCGAGGAATAATGCCCCAAGTTCTCCTGCTGTTGTTATGGTTTCAATACTTTTTATAGTTTGGGATATTTTCATATCGGTCCCAGATTGATAGTCTCCGGAAAAATGGGAAAGAACTCTGTCTTTTATATTTAGGCTTTTGCCTATATAAAGCGGAGCACCGTTTTCTCCATAAAAAATATAGACACCGCAAGTTTCGGGAAGCCGATCTAGCAAATCTTGGGAAATATCAAGTGGGACGGAGGGACGACGGAGGGCAATACTTACAGCTTCTACAAATCTTTTTTTATCTACTTTTTTTTGTGATTTTTTATAAAAATCCCAAAGCACTTTGGCATCATCAAAGGCTCGATGGCGTCTTTGGCACTTTAGATTAAAATTTTCGATGATTGAGTCCAGATTATAATTTTTAAACTCGGGATATAGAAGTCTTGCTAGTTTGACGGTACAAAAATGCTTGGATGTAAAGGTGATATCGTATCTTTTGAATTCGTTACGTAAAAAACCGTAATCGAAGCGAACATTGTGGGCAACAAATACGGAACCTGAGAGCAGTTCTAAAATATCATCTTTAATATCATAAAATGTGGGCGCTTTTTCGACATCTTTTTGACTTATACCTGTAAATTTTTCGATGAAGGGATCAATTGAGGTTTCGGGATTGATGAGAGTATTATACTTTTTGACTAGCTTATTATTTTGGACTTTGAGAATGCCTATTTCGATGATGCGGCTGTAGGAAACGCTGGTACCTGTGGTTTCTATATCGACGAAGGAAAGTTTGTCTGGCAGTGTCACGAGGAAATTATTATATAGAAATCAAGTCATAACTACAAGACGTTTGTATTCTGCTTTTTTTGATATAGAATAAATTGCTATGCTTAAGTTTTATAACTCATTGACAAAAGAATTGGAAACTTTTGTACCCGAAAAAGACAAAACGGTCAAAATATATGTTTGCGGGATTACGCCTTATGATACCACCCATTTGGGACATGCGGCTACATATGTATTTTTTGATGTACTAGTGAGATATCTGACCTATATTGGGTATAAAGTGGATTATACCCAAAATGTCACAGATATAGACGATGATCTTCTCAAAAGAGCCAAAAAAGTGGGACAAAACTGGAAAGACTTGGGGGATTTCTGGACCGATAATTTTTTGTCTGATATGAAAAATTTGAATGTTCTTCCTCCGACACACTTTGTCAGGGCGACATCAGCCATAGATGTAATAGTAGAGATGATAACAAGATTTTTAAAAGAAGGGGTTGCATATAAAAATAAGGGAAATGTATATTTTGACACCGCAAAATATCCTGAATATGGAAAATTATCTCATTATTCACAAAAGTACATGGAAAGACTTCTTTGTGAGAGAGGAGGCAACCCCTATGACCGTAATAAAAGAAATCCTCTAGATTTTATACTATGGCAAAAAGCAGAAGGCGATGAACCTGAGTGGGCAGCGCCTTTTGGTCCCGGAAGGCCTGGCTGGCATATTGAGTGTTCAGCCATGGTATACAAATATTTGGGAGAAAGAATAGATATACACGGCGGAGGTCGTGATCTTATATACCCTCATCATGAAAGTGAGATTGCTCAATCTGAAAGTTTTACGGGGAAAAAGCCATATGTGAAATATTGGCTGCATACAGGGATGCTTCGATACAAAGGCGAAAAAATGTCAAAGTCTATTGGGAATCTTGTTTTGGTGGGCGATCTTTTGAAATTGTATTCTGCCAAAAGTATACGTTTTCTTCTTCTTTCCCACAACTTTCAATATCCATGGGAATTTACGCAAAATAAAATAAAAAGAGCTGACATACTTATGGATAAACTTTGCGAAATAATTACTAATAATAGAAAGGTTAATAAAGGAAGAATTGTTAAGGCTTTGAGAGATCAATTTATAACTCTCATGGATAATAATATGGATCTTGCCGGTGTGCTTCGTTTTATAGAGACAACTGTTAAAAAACTTGATAAAAAGAATAGTGGATCAGCTGCGGATATAAGTTATACCCTTTCCGAAATTTGCCAAGTATTAGGGTTTACTTTTGAGGACTAATTTTTTCATAAAACAATAATCCAAAAAGCGAGCGCTACTATTATTCTATAAATTCCAAAATAAGTTAGATCGTGATTTTTGATAAAACTAACAAAGAATTTTATTACTGCTAGGGCTGAAAAAAAAGATAAGATAAGTCCGAGAATTAATAATGAATATTCAGAAACTGTAAACTGGAAACGAGTCTTAATTAGGTCAAATCCCGTTGCTGCAAGCATGGTAGGTATGGCCAGAAAAAATGAATACTCGACAGCGTTTCTTCTATCTAGTCCCACTATCATTCCACTAATTATTGTGGATGCGGCACGGGAAACACCGGGAATAACAGAAAGTGACTGTCCAATACCTATTATAACTGCTTGTTTGACTGTAAGTTTTTCGGGGGATAATATTTGACCTTTGGGAGATTTATAAATCTTCTCAAATATAATAAGGAAAACTCCGCCAAAGATAAGAGATAATACAGTAACTAGGGGATTTGCTAAGAATATGTCTTTAATAATTTTATATAATACAAGGCCGACAATCATGGTTGGCACAAAAGATATAGCCAATTTTTGCCATAATATTTTACTTGCCAATAATTTATTTCTATAGAGGAAAACCACAGCCAAAATAGCGCCAAATTGGATGATTATTTCAAAACTTTTGACAAATTCTGTGGGCTCTAGAGATAATAATTTAGTGGCAAGTATTAGATGACCTGTGGAGGATATGGGGAGAAATTCGGTCAGTCCTTCGATAAGGGATAAAATAAGAACCTCTAAATAACTCATAGAATCATAGTATCATACGGATGAGATAGAATTATTATTGGGGTTGTTTTAAGCCTTTTTTGAAGAATAACCACCAACTCATAAATCCCACATAGAGCGAGTAAAAAGTGAGCTGGATGAGATCCATCTTTTGGCTGATACCAAAAATAGCCTTGATCATATCTCCGGCAAAAGTAGCTTTGGCAGGTATAAAGGCAAAAGTCATTTTACCAATCTCAGGAATAAGGCCGACCTCAGCAAATTCATGAACTCCTCGGGCCAGGAGTCCCGCGGCAAAAAGAATGAGAAGAATACTGGTTATTCTGAATGCATAAAATACAGGCATTTTGAGAGTAGCGGCAAAAAGAGCAAATGAAATCAGTAGACCACCTATTGCTCCACCAATAAATCCCGTAAATATACTTTCTGGATTTGAGGAGAAATAAATAGTAGATAAAAACAGTACAATTTCAAAACCTTCCCTAAATACGGCCGTAAAAACCAAAACAAAAAGTCCTTTTTGTTCTTCTTGCTGGACGGTCTCTTTTATTTTTGTAAGCAACTGTACTTTATATCTGGAAAAATATTTATGCAGAAAAAAGACTGCCCAGGTGATAAACACAGCTGATGTAATCATGAGGATTCCTTCTATAAATTCTTCTGTTCTGCCAGAATAGATCTCCTGTACCTTGAGTCCCAAAAGACTTCCCAAGCCTAACATAAGTACACTTGTTAAGGCTGCCGATGCGGTTGCCAGCCAAACTGTTTTTATGCCTTTGGTTTGATGAAGTTTAACCAATATTCCTAGGATGGTAGCAACTATTAGAGATGCTTCAATAACCTCTCTTAAAGTGATTAAAAATGCCGGCAACATAATTTTTTGAACAAAAAACGACCACTTTACGGGTCGTCTAGATTAAATTTTTAATGTGATTAAGAATTACAACTGTCTATTCTTATTTAACAATTTTAGATTGGGAAAGTCAAGAAGGTTTTTTAAATTTTCTGTTTCTTCTATTTGCCGCTCTTCTTTTTAAAGATTCTTCCTGTATATGTTCAAGATAATCTTTTCTATCTTTAAGATTTCCGTCAACAATTTTTTGACAAAGGGGATCGGGACAAATATTGGAAGTAAAAACGACGAGGGATTTACCAACATATTCTTCCCATTTTTTAGATTCGATACGTAACTTCCCGCATCTTATACAAGAGGTATTCGGTATTGTATTCAAATAGCCCAACCTTTCTTTTTCAAATTAATATCTTCTACTTCCGCCGCCTCTTCCTCCAAATCCACCTCTTCTATCTCCTGATCCCCGACCATTGGTATAAGTGGGTTTGGGGAGAGCTTCTTTTACGACTATATTTCGGCCTTCTAAATTATAGCCGTTTAATTTTTCGATGGCTGTTTTGGCGTCTTCTTCGGTGACCATCTCTACAAAACCAAAACCACGGCTGGATCCGGTATATTTATCTTTGATGATGGCGACAGACTGCACCTGTCCGACTCCTGCGAAAAGCTGTCCGAGAGTATCTTCTGTGATAGTAAAGGGGAGACTGCCGACGAATAAATTTTTTGCCATTTATAACTCCTTAAGGGGTAAATTTTTAATAATTTAAACTAATGAATCTGCCTAAATAAGAAGGGGTCAGAAGGGGAAAAAGATACAGAGTAATTGATTTAAGGTATCTTTATCTAAAACTTCAAAACTAATTCAAATTTAAACAGATTTATTGGTTTAAATCTGTATCAATAGTATATCATATATAAGAGCTGGTGTCAATAGTACTATAGGGTATTTAAATATTGATTTTGGCATAAAATGCGATACCAAACATACGGGTAGCAGAAAAGGGGTAATTATGCTAAAATATAGGAAGAAGACACGAGAGAATGTCGTGTCTTTTTTTATTCACAATGGAGATACGAAATATTGCCATTATAGCCCACGTAGACCACGGTAAAACAACCTTGGTTGATGCGCTACTTAAACAAACTCATACATTTCGGGAAAATGAAAAAGAAATGAGTGAGGTACTTATCATGGATTCCAATGATTTGGAAAAAGAAAAAGGGATTACGATACTATCCAAAAATACATCGATATTTTATAAAAATAGCAAAATAAATATCATTGATACTCCGGGACATGCTGATTTCGGCGGGGAAGTCGAAAGAATTCTTAATATGGCAAGTGGAGCGATACTTCTTGTCGATGCTGCTGAAGGACCCCTTCCCCAAACAAAGTTTGTCCTCAAGAAAGCGCTTGAGGCAAACCTTAAAATCATTGTGATTATAAATAAAATAGACAAAAAAGATGCCAGACCCATGGAGGTTCAACAAGAAACAGAGAATCTCATGCTAGAACTCGCTGAGAGGGATCATCACCTGGACTACATTACTTTGTATGCGGTGGGTAGAGACGGCAAAGCTTATACATCTCTTCCTTCTAAATATGATCCAGCCGATAGAGCTACACTTGCTCCCCTTTTTGAGACTATTCTTAGTGAAATTCCTGACAGCCATATAAATGATGACAAACCTTTTCAAATGCTTATATCGACACTGGATTTTGATAATTATGTCGGAAGGCTGTGTATTGGCCGGGTAAGTTCAGGAAAACTGAAAACGGGAGAGAGTGTTGCTTTGGTTGAGGATAACAAAATCTTGGGAATTTATAAAAGTCAAAAGCTTTTTACCAGTCGGGGACTAACACGGGAAGTGGTTTCCGAAATCGTTTCCGGTGATATAGTAGCCCTTGCCGGAATAGCGGAAATAAACATAGGACAAACTGTTTGTGACGTGGCCCATCCTGTCAGTCTTCCACAAATACATATTGATGAGCCTACTATAAAAGTAACTGTGGGACCTAACACGAGTCCACTATCCGGACGGGAGGGCAAATTATGTTCAAATGCCCAAATAAAAGAAAGATTGCTTAGAGAAAAGCAAATAAATTTGGGACTTAATATAGAAGAGGACAAAAACTCATCCAATTTTACAGTAGCGGGTCGAGGAGAACTTCACCTATCTATTCTTATAGAAACAATGAGACGGGAGGGTTTTGAACTGGAGATTTCCCGACCGCAAGTAATATATAAAACAATTAATGGGGTAGTAAACGAACCTTTCGAGGAAGTGACTGTGGATATACCGACTGAATTTATAGGTGTAGTTACTGAAGAAATGGCAAAAAGAAAAGGAGAGATGATAAACATGACGACACTTCCAAGCGGTAATACTCGTGTCGTATATAAAGTATCAAGCCAGAATCTACTGGGAGTAAGAAATCGTCTGCTTACTGCCACTCGGGGAACGGTTTTACTTAACACATTTCTTCTGGGATATTTTCCCAGAGTTTCTAAAATAGAGAGTAAAAGAAGCGGTGCGCTGGTTGCTGTTGCTTCGGGGAAATCATTATCATACGGACTAGAAAATGCGCAGGGGAGAGGCGCACTTTTTATTGGTCCAGGAGAGGATATATATGAAGGAATGGTAGTGGGTATATCCAGCCGGGAGATGGATATTGAGGTAAATGTCTGCAAAGCCAAGAAGCAAACAAATGTGAGAAGCGAAACGGCGGATATTGCGATACAACTTACTCCCCCTATGCGTCTGTCATTGGAACAAGCTCTGGATTCGATAAGTGATGATGAGCTTCTGGAAGTAACACCCAAAAATATAAGAATAAGAAAGAAATATTTGTTAGCCGTGAAAAGAAGGGTGATGGAGAGAAAAGAAAGAGATACTAATCAACAATTATCATGAGCCGCAGGATTCACTTTTTTCCTCTACTTCTTGCATGTGACTTTTGGAGACGTATTTATTTAGGTCAATATTTTTTATATCACCCTCAATAATAATTACACTTTCGTAAGGCACAATTTCTTTTGAGAGTATATTTTTTTCTTCTTTTCCATTTATATATCCATTTACACTTGCAGGATCTTTAAATTTGAAGTTTATATTTTGAAAAAGGTCCTTCCACAATGCTCCTTGTCTATGCACATGGACAACGTCGCCAATCTGGTCATGGAGATGGGCTTTTTCTTCCTGATCATCTTCCTGGTGATTTTCTTCTTCGTTACATGGCTCAATATGCATATATTTAAGTGCGGAAAAATCATGCTTTTTGCCATCTAGGTAAACTATAAATCCAGCGTGATAATGGACTTCTTGGTTTTCTTTTTTGATATTTTGATACCAAAATACTCCTCCAATAAGAGCAATTAATAAAATTAAGATCATGAGAATTAAGATTTTTTTCATTTTTGATCGGCTTCATTATATAATAATATAAACTTATGGAAAACAGGACAAATGATACCAGAAAGAAGCTGGAGGCGGCATTGGAACTTCTTACCCAGGAGACTACTACATTTGATAAATTTGAGAAGATAAAAATCCTGATCAAAGGCATCAATCCTAAGCTGGATCAAAAATTGGATAGTGTATCAGGCGCTATCAAAAAACTCAGACAAATTCAAAAAGGAGAAATTATTGAATTAACTATTGGTGCCTTTCCTGAGGATACAGAGGAAAAGAAGAAAAGAAAAAAAGCGTTGCTTTTCTTTATCACCTCATGGAAGGATCTAAAAAGCGAGGTAGCTAGAGTAAAGGGAATATATAATGAAGCCAGTGCGGATAATAAAATAAGCGGACAGGAACAGGCTACCATGGCGGGGAAAATATTGGGGGTTATGAAGGGACCCTTAGGAATTATAACTCTGGGAGCTGTGGGCATAGTGGCCCTATCACAATTTATTACTTCATCATCAGTAAAGATAAATATAAATAACAAGGGCTGTCTGGCTCTGACTCCCATTGCCAAACTTCCGGTACAGATTCCCGGTATAAAACTGCCAGAAGAAACTATACCTGACGGAGGAACTGGAGTAGCACAAGTACCGCCTCTTACTATTTCAGTTGATGGCACGAAAGATGGATCAATAACACTGTCAACAATGGGATTTAGTATGGGATATTATCTGCCTAGTGGAAGCAGCGATTTGGTTTTTGATGGGGAATCTTTGGTAGGAAAAGAGACCACAGTCAATCTTGGGGATTCGAAAGAACACACTCTGGATGTAGTCTGTAGAAAATAACTAGTTGTGTGACCGCTGTCACGGATTTTGTTATACTAGGTGTGATAGAGTCAAATTATGCCACAGATAATAATCTGGCGATCATTGGGAGTTGTTGCCGCAGTAGGAATATTGATATTTGGTTACTTCGTCAGTCGTTTTTCCCCTGATCAAAGATTCACGCTATTTTTTGTGAATAAAGCTTTTGGTGAGACTGCGGTTGTTTTTATTGGTATATCTTTTCTACTTGGGCCTTTGTGTAAAATAATACCTTTACTTTCCCAGCATTTATATTTCAGGCGTTATTTTGGCCTGGCGGGGTTTGGGTTGGTTTTAGTCCACGTTGTTTTTTCGCTACTTCAATTGACTTCGAGATTTCCCATCAAATGGTATATAGACCATATATGGGGAGTATTGGCTGCAATTATAGCTACAGTTATATTTTCTGTGTTGGCTTATACATCTTCCAATGCGGCAATAAAAAGATTTGGTGGTCATGAATGGAAAACTATCCAAAGACTGGGTTATTTAGCCTTAGGCTTTGCACTTTTACACATAGCTGTGGCGGCCTGGCCAAGGTGGAATATGTGGTGGGCGGGGGAGGTATCGATGCCGAGTAGTCTTGTGGTATTTGCTTTTGGAGTAATTGTACTTTTGGCAAGAGTTGTTGCGTTAGTTATTGATAAGACAAATAATTTTACTAAGCATGACAACCCCAAAGTAAGCGATTCTTCCCATCACGGACTTTAACTTTTACAGTTCATATCCTCCGGGTGGAATTTCTTCATGTTCGCTCATACTGTTATACATTTGATATTCTTCAATTGATGGGTGTTCATCAAATTCAAATTCTTTATGGTCTTCATTGTAGTCTATAAGATGCCGCTTGATACCCTGATAAAGAGTGATGGCGGCATATTTTCTATGATTATGATAAGTATAAAAAAGTCTTCGACAGTAGGAACAGCTATAAGAGTAATACATAGTGAGGATAGTATAGAGATTTTTGGGAAATTTGCAAATTTAAAAATATTTAAATTAGTTTAGAAAGTCATCGATGGGACTGGGGATGATGTACAAAACTGGTACCAGAATATAAATACCCAAACTTATAATTGGATTGAAAAAAGAAATGATAAGAGCTATAAAATAACTCACTGGAGCAATAAGAATAAGCCGGCCGGCTTTTTTGATCATTTCCCTATTTAATGCCTCATCAATAAAATTATTCTTTGCTGCATACCACCAAATAGATTCGAATAACACGCCGACAATCAATAACGTGGCGCCGTATATAAAGATTGCTGATTGTGTCTGACCATATTCACCCAGAAGTGCTGCCGGAAATGGAATAAAGGATATTAGCATAAGAAGAAAAATATTAAGCCAGATCAGATTTCTGTCTATTTTTTTTATGTAACGAAAAAGAATATGATGTCCTACCCAGAAGATACCGATTACCGTAAAGCTTATGATGTAACTTAGAATTTTTGGAGAGAGAGCAAAAAGATGGGATATTAATTCTTCATTCAAGTGAGCATTTTTCGTTATCTCCGGTTCAGTAATGCCGAGAACCAACAGTGTGATTGCGATAGCAAAGACTCCATCAGAGAAGGCATTTAGTCTTTCTATAGATAAACTTTTTAGATTTTTTATCTTCTGCGTGGCCATTTTGGATGAGGATAGTATAAATATTTTGGGAGGAAATGCAAATTCAACCGAATTTCAATCTGAATTGTCTTGCTTTTTGAGTCATGGAAGGATCGGCAGATTTTCCTTGGTCGGGTAATAAAGTGGCAATATGGAGCCATCGGTCGCGGATGTGGTTTATGGTTGCTTGTAGGGGCGTAAATTGCAATCTGGTATAACCGCTGGGGTTAGTTTCTACTTTTATACCATCTGCTTTGAGTCTTAGAATCGTTGTTTTATCGATGGTAAAATCGCCGTCAATGATTTGAGTGTCTGTTTTGTCCAGAAATCCTGAGGAATCTGTGGTGTAACCTTTTCTATTTAGTGTGAGAAGGGCCTCACGGAGCTGAGGTTCAATCATTTCTATAAATGCACCCAGACGTAATTCTACAGCACTGGGTATGGGTTTTTGCTTTAATCTCTTTTTGGTATCTTGGGAAACCTGCTTCAAAAGTTTAAATTTGAGAATTTCAAAGAGACGCGTTCTTTTTAACTTAATATTCTTGGGTACATAGGTCATTCTAAATTTTTGAGCGTCATATGAGCGGGAAGGTTCAAAGGGTTCGCTTCTTTGAGGGAGTGTTTGGGCAATTTTGGTATATTTTTCCAAAATCAAGCTCAAATCCGGCTTGTCCGGCCAAAATCTGATGGATTTTGTATTGGTATCTGACTGCATTTTAAAGCCAAACCTGATTAATTTATTGGCCAAAATATAATCAATGGGGAAAGAACCATTAAGTGTCTGACAGTTGAAATATTCTCCGCAGAAACCCGAAGTAGGATCTATTCTATATCCCTTTTTTATAAGTACGTGTATTATAGGCAAGAGGTGTGGCTCATACATTTCCATGAATGCTCCAATTTTGGTTTCGCTAGGTGTGGGAGATGGATTGCGGGCTAATCGCTGGTCAATTCTTTTTATCCTTTTTTGTTCTACGTGATTTCGAAGAAGTGTAAATTTTTCATTTTCCTGATAACTATTTATGGATATATTCATAAATTGAGACTTACCTAAATAGGGGCAAATAGTATTATAGCATAAAATGAAGAGCATATCTTGTATAATTAGCCCATGAGTCCAGATTCTCCAATTGCTGTTTTTGATTCGGGTGTGGGAAGTTATTCTGTAGTGAGAGTAATAAGAGAGAGACTTCCTTACGAATCAATAATCTATCTTGCCGATCGCGCCAGTTTTCCTTATGGTGGTAAATCTCATGAGGAGTTAAAAAACATTATTGATAATTCTGTAAGCTTTTTGGAAGAGCATTATGATCCCAAAGTAATTATTGTCGCTTCCAATACGCCATCAATTCAAGTATTGGATGAGATAAAACCGCAGCACAAAACTTTTCTTATCGGAGTCTATCCACCCATTGAGAAAGCTGTAGTAATTAGTAAGTCAAAACACATAGCGATATTAGGTACAAAGGGAGCAATAGAGAGTAGTGAAATAGATGATTATATAAAAAGCAAAAATCTCCCTTCAAATATAGTAATCCAGAAAGTAAATGCTTCTGGTTTGGTAGCATTGGTAGAACCAGGAACTTTTTTGAAAGATAAAGAAAGGACTGAGACTGAAATAAAGAAAGTTATTGATCCGGTATTAAGTGCTGATTCGCTTATTGATGTAGTTACTTTATCTAGTACTCACTTGCCATTTTTAAGAGATTATTTGACTATACTTTATCGTCAAATTTCTTTTCTTGATCCAGCAAATGATACGGTAGAAATTCTAGAAAAGTATTTAAGAAAACAAAAAATCTTGGCCAATAATCAGGGTACAATCAAAGTAATCACAACGGTAGATAAGGAAGCAAAACTGAAACCTGAAGAGCTAAAAAATATTTTAGCTACAATGGGACTTCATACGGAAATCGATGTGGTCCAAATATAATGTTTTGTATGTCAAGTTGACATACAATATATTTAGTGTATAATATATTTATATGGATCACTTTATATCAGCCAGACAATTACAAAGAGAATACAAAAAAGTCCTTGAGAAGGCTAATAGGATAAAAAAGCCTTTGGTGGTAATGTCCAATAATCGGCCTCAGGGAGCGGTCATAGGCCTGGATCTTCTGGAAAAACTACGGATAGAGACAGTCATTGAGGAGGGAATGGCCGAATATAGAGCTGGAAAGACAAAATCTATATCTACACAGGCAGAACTTGAGGCAGAATTTGAGGAGATAAGAAAACTAGCGGAAGGTAAATGATAACCATACTTAAGTCATCTAGGTATCAAAAGGAACGCGATAAGTTTGCAAAAGGTGATACAAAAAGAGGTAACGCTCTAATAAAAACTCTTCAGAAATTTAGCAAAAACCCTGCTTATCCATCTTTGAATTTGGAAAAACTCGGTGGAACCAAACTATGGACTATAAGAATAGATAAAGGTAATAGACTCTTTTTCTCCTGGATTGATGATAATACCATAATTCTTGTTGATATCGGCAAACACGATAAATACAGAAAATATTGATTCCAATTTATGCTTTATCGGAGAAGTGTTATTATGAGTGGATGAAAGATCATATAGTCAGGGCTATTGATGCGCGGCAAACCTCACAATGGGCCCGCTATATGGAAAGCATAGGCTGGAAAACAGAAACCATCGGAAGTACCCATCTATTTATTAAAAAACTCCCCTTTATTGATGCATCACTTATGAAAATTCAGCACCCGCAAGGACCATTTCCTTTTGAACGTATTGATGAGATATCCAGAAAATATAAAACAATCTGGACCATACTGGAGCCTCATATGTTGGGTTATGAGGAAAGTGAGTTTAGGAAATATGGATATAGAAAATCCCGGATGCTACAAGTCCACACAGCCACTATAAAAATAGATCTGAAAAAGAGTAAAAAAGATATGTTTAATTCTTTTTCGGAGAATGCTAAGCGAAATATCAAAAAAGCGCAAAAGCAGAACTTGGAAATAAGAACTATCTTTATGAAAGAGAAAAAGAATTGGAAATATTTTCCCGTATTTTATTCTCTGCTTCGAAACTTAAGTAAGATGAAGAAATTTTATATATATTCATATTATGAATACCAGAAAAGAATGATGGCCTTCAAAGACACATCTGTCCTCATTTTTGCCTATGAAAATGATGCCCCAATTGCTGTAGTTTGGTATGCTTATTTTAGCAACGTAATTGCTTATTTTCAGACGGGCATTACAAAAAGAGGTTATGAAACTTTGGCAAATTATTTATTAGTTTGGGAGGGGCTTAAACTTGGAAAAAAGTTGAAATTATCAGTTTTTGATTTTGAATCTATATATGATGAGAGATTTCCGAAAAACGTGCCCCAATACAAAAAATATACGGAGTTTAAAAAAAGGTTTCATGGAGAACTTATACTCTATCCTACTCCTTGGATAAAAATTTATAATCTTTGGGCTAAATTATTTTATTTATGGGGAACAATACTTTAAGTCTAATTTTACCTTTTTCACTGCTTGTCGTTTTGATCTTTTTATACTGGAGAATAAGATGGAAAAGACTGAAAAGCTACCAGTCTTCCGTTTTGGGACTTATAGAGGTCTGGGGAAAATACAATGGAGAAAAGGTATTGACTATAAATAAATACAGTCATGGAATTTCCATAGATGATAAAACTATCAGGAGAAGTTATTGGTATTTCATAGCACAAGAAGTAATTCATCATATAAAGCAGAAAAATGATGCTCAGGTTTTATTTTTGGGACTGGGGGCCAATGCCAGTTCAGGTATTATTCATCGCGGTAATCCTCATGTTAAGCAAACGATAATTGAGATAGATGAGAATATCATCCAGGCATGTCGGGACTTTTTTCAGCTGGATGAAATGAAAAATATAAATATTGTAAAAGGCGATGCTTATAAACTTATTGATAAACGAAGTGATTTTTATAAAAAATTTGATGCCATAGTAGTTGATATTTTTACGGGTATTCCGCCTTATGTATCCACTCAGACTAATCGGCCGCCGTTTATAAATAAATTATTAAAATGGCTTAAAAAAGAAGGAAGAATAATTTTTAATAGACCGGCCAATATAAAGGCGGATCGTGAGGATACTAAGAAGTTATTTTCTTATCTTAAGACATTATTTAAAGAAGTAAAAAGCACATATATAGATGATCCAAGAGGTTATAAAAACGATATACTTACCGCAACGGGAATCAAAAACAAAAATAATTGAGAAGATTATTTTTTTTGATGCTGGTGATTATCGGATTCTTTAAATATTTGACTACAGATAGTACACTTTAATCTTTTCTCAAACGGGTATCCATGATGTGAACAGCCCTTCGTACCACACTTTGTTAAACCTTGATTATATCTTTCCTGAGATATAACAGCGCCGCATCCTCCGGTACAAACGTAAACTTTTTCATTCATATTTTTTATAATAGCACAATTTAGAAAATCAATTATTGAACGGTTAATGAGTATTCATCAGACCAGATATTTTTGTTATTGATTACTGCATGGGCCCGGAAATAATGGACTCCGGTTTCGGGAAGCGCGACATTACCTATAAATCTTAGGGGTATATTATAAGTTCCGCTCGTAAATTCCTTCACAATGGTTTTATATGGAGTATCTGAGAGAGAGACTGAATCAGCAAGGGGTCCTGACTTTGATTCTTTTCCGGCAACTATGGCTGTAAATTGGGTGGTCGATGTAGGTCCTGAAATATCCCAAGTAAAGGTTGTAGATTCACCAGTCTTTATACTTGTTGGAGGATTGTCGATTCTTATTTCGTGTTTAGGCAGAGGTTTGACTACTAATGAGCGCTCCTTCGTCCAATAATGTTTACCATCTATGAGTGCATAACCCCTGAAGAAAAATGTACCCGGTTTGGTAAATGTGTTATTCCCTACAAATTGAAGAGGAATATTATAGTTTCCTTTTATAAATTCATCTATGACACTGGTATAACCGGTGTCATCAGGTGAAGCATTTCTTGTAAGTGATCCGGACTGGCTTTTGGTACCATAATAGATAGCGGTAGTGTTTATGGTTTTTGGCGGACCGGAAATATTCCAAGTAAAAGAGACAGTATCTCCCTCGGTTGTTTCTGTGGGAGCGTCAACTAGATTTATAGAATAATCAGGAGGTATGAGTGAAGGAATAGTAGTGGGTGTGGGAGGAGATAATAGACCTGCTACTTGACCTAAGTTAGTGGTTTGATTCCTTTTTGAGAAATAACGATTGTAAAAGAGAATCGCATTAATTATAACGAGTGCCAAAATTGCTATACCGATGAAAAAGATGAGAATAAGTTTTAGTTTGATGGTACCTTATTATAAATCATTGGGGAAAGACCTGTCTTTTTGTTCTTTTCCATCTTTGCCGATTATAAGAAACTGCATAGGCTATACCTTAGCTCTTTTGAGATCCCAGAAGTCGTAGAGGACGCAGGCAGCATAAAGGACTACTAAACTCAAATTAAAAATCGGGAAATTGCCTATGAGGAGGGATGTAAGGACCGCGGTCATCTCAAGAGACAGACCAATCAGAAACATAAATAGTCCGGTAGTAGTGTGTGCAAGCAATCTGGATGAGAGATTTTTATGGGCTACTTTCTCATAAGTGAAGGCGAAATTACCAAAACAGGCGGTGACGGCGATGATACTCACGACTGCCAATATACTCCCCACGACTCCCTTATCCAGCATGAGACTTGAGGAATAGATAAAACTTTGGATACTAGAAAGAGTTGGAATAAGGATAAGAAGAATAATAATATTTTTGGCCAAATTTTCCCAATATATACTTTTCATATAAAAAGTATACTACATATTTTGTTTGGCTCAAAAATTATTTTTTTTCCTCCCATGGCGTCATGAGCTGGAAATAGTTACCATCAGGATCTGCAATGGTGGCAATCCACATACCTTCTATTTCGTATGGTGCCTTAATTACTTTGGCTCCTGTTTTTTTTATTCTTTCAAATTCATCTTTTACCTTAGTCGTTTCGAAATTTAAAATTATTCTTTGCGGCTCTTTGGCTTTGCCTTTTACTTCTGAGTGAAGACCAATGGTAAGATGTGTATTGCCTATTTGGAAACCATACCATTCTCCATCTTCCCAATCAGATTTTTGATCCAAAACTTTTTCATAAAAATCTGCAAGGGCTTTAGAATTGTTTGTTCCTATCATTATCGAACTGAAATTTAGATTCATAATTGATTCACCTCTTTTACATTTTTTAAAATGATCCTGTTTTGACTTTACCTGCCCGTTTGAATGAAGCGATAATTACACCACTCGGAGATGTTTTGGACTCCATTAATTTAAATGCTGCTGGTATCGTGCCTTTGTCAAACAACTTTTTTCCGCTACCCAAAGTTAGCGGGAAAATTTTGAGCCAGAACTGGTCAGCTAAATCATGTTTCATCAGAGTCTGAACGAGATTGCCGCTGCCCCATACCTTTAAATCGGGACCATCTTTTTGTTTGAGTTTTTTAATTTCTTTCACAACATTGTCTTTTATTAGAATTGAATTACTCCACTCAAGATGCATTGAGGAATGAGAAACTACATACTTTTTGGCGCTGTTGATGCCAGGCCATGCGTCTTCATGATGTGGCCAGTATCCAGCAAATATTTCATACGTTTTTCTACCCAGTAAAAGGTCAGATGGCCTGCTCATTTGTTTACCCATTTCCTTGCCTGAAAAATCATCAAAATAAGGAACGGTCCAGCCGCCGTATTTGAAACTCTCTGAAGAATCTTCCTTCGGCCCGCCGGGAGCCTGCATGACGCCATCAAGGGTAAGAAATTCTAAAACGATAATTTTTCTTCCGCCAGAGGCGGATTTCGCTTTGCTCAACATTTTATTTACCTTCCACAATTACTTCAAATCCGCCATAAGCCATACGTTTCATATCAAAGGGCATTGAGAATTCCTTTAAGTCCTTATACTTTTTGTTCATTTCATCCATTACTTTTTTATTGACCTCATCACGATGCTTTTTTGACTTATAGACAACGAATGAAAACCAAACAGTTTCGTTTGGTTTTGCTTTTGCCATTTTGGTAAAGGCTAACGGTTTCATCCCATCCATGCTTTTGGGGATAAGATCCTCTCCCATACACTCCATATATTCGAGTGCTCCTGCTTCCATCCACACGTGGGCACCTTCCTTGGCCATCTTTTTGTAGTCTGAAACTTTATTTTTGGGTACTACAAGTACAAATCCATCAACATATTTTTCCATATTATTTCCCTCCTTGGTATGCTTTTTGTAATTTATTAATATCAAGTTTTTTCATTGGTAGGAATGCTTGTGTGACTCGGTCGATTTGTTCGGGGGTACCTTTTGTGAGCATTTCATTCATAGTAGAGGGAACAATTTGCCAGGAGACGCCGAATTTATCCTTGAGCCAACCGCATTGTTCTGATTCTGGTACTGCGGATAATTTTTCCCAGTAATAATCAATTTCTTTTTGATCCTTACAATTTACTATAAATGAGATTGCTTCGTTGAACTTGAACAAGGGTCCAGCGCTGATTGCCATAAATGGTTGATCAGATAGTACGAATGAGACAACATCACAATCACCAGATGGTGTATTGCGCAATGTGGTAATGTTGGTTATTTTGGAATTTGGAAATATAGAGACATAGAACTCAACTGCTTCTTTGACTTCCTTATCAAACCATAAATGAGGTGTAATTTTTTGCATGAATAAGATATTTTAGTTTTTATTCATTAAGTAAATACTCAATTACGTATGAATTTGGTAAGAAATTTGTTAACGGGAGGGTTGAAGCATACCGATGCGATTTTTTTCTGTGTCCTGGATCATCACAAATTTCCCTACTCCCGGAATATCCATAATTTCACCCAAAATTTTCCCGCCGGATTTTTTGACTGTCTCCATGTGCTTGTTGATATCGTTTACAGAGATTACAACATGAGGACTATTGCCGTAGTCACCTTCAGGATAAAATCCACCATTGATTGCTCCCTTTTTCTTATGCATTTGCTTTTTGTCAACTGGAGAAGTGGTAGCCATGACATATTTTCCCATATCAGGAAGGTATTTCATGTCCCAACCAAAGGCACTAGAATAGAATTTACTTACTCTTTTGGGATCCTTATAGGGCATTTCAAAATGGACGACGGGATTCATAGTCATAGATCCCTTCTTAAGCTACGGCCCAACCTAAGGCCTTAATGACTGCGTCTGCTGATGCATAATCTGCTTCTGGAAGTTTCTCCATAAATTCTTTTTTATCGTCCTCGGAAAAATCAGATAAATTGTTACATTCTGCAATCAGTTGAGCTTTGGTGGCTGGATACGTCTGGTGGGTTTTAAGATGATCAATGGCACCTTTTATATTTATCATAATAAATAATCACCTCCTTTTGTGATGTATATCACACATTTATAATATATAATACAATAGATTTTGAAATAATCAAGACTTAAATATAAAAAAGGGGGGGTATTCTGCCTATTTTAAAGCAAATAAAATATTTGCTGATAGATATCTTTAGTCAGGGATGACTATTTAGATAACAAAGGTGAGGGCAATACCGGTTTTATTGGCTCTTCCTGTTCTGCCTATTCTGTGGACATAATCTGTATATGTGGAGGGTTCGTCAAAATTTATGACATGGGTGACATCTTCTATATCCAGTCCTCTGGCTACTACATCTGTAGCCACTAATACCTGAAGCTGGTTTTGTTTGAACTGGGAAAGTGCTCTGATTCTTTGATTTTGAGATTTGTTGCCGTGGATGGAGGCTACTGAGAAGCCTTTACTTTGGAGAGTTTTGGAAAGCCTCTCGACTCCCCATTTGGTTCTTCCAAAAACCAATACTTTTTTGAAATCGTTTTGTCTTAACATCGTTTGGAGTTTAGTGAGTTTTTCATTTTTATCCTTGACTCTTATGATATTTTGATCGATACTCGCGACTGTTTCTCTCACTTTTACCGATATAATAATAGGATTTTTCAGGAAAGAATTGATGATATTTTGAATTTCGCCTGAAACGGTAGCTGAGAAAAAGAGTGATTGTCGCTCTCTGGGTAGGCGAGAAATAATAAATTTGATATCATGAATAAAGCCTATATCCAGCATTCTGTCTACTTCATCCAGAACTACTGTCCTAAATTGATTAAGCGGTAAAAATCCTTTGTTTATGAGATCTTTCAGTCTTCCGGGAGTGCCTATCACTACATGGGGATTTCTCCTTATATCCATAATCTGACGATTAATTCCTGTACCTCCGATACAAATTATCGAATGAATAAATAAAGAAGAAGACAAGGCTTTCAATTCATCATGGATTTGGGCTGCCAATTCCCGAGTAGGAACAATAATAAGTGTTTTGCCTGACTGGTTGTGTAATATTTTTTGAATAATCGGTATAAGAAAAGCGGCTGTTTTGCCTGTGCCAGTGTTGGCTATACCCACGACATCTTTACCTTCCAGTATAGGCAATATCGCCTGATCTTGAATGGGAGTAGGTATACTGTATCCGTGGCTGATAATGTTTTGTTTGATTCTTGGGTCAATAGGAAAATCAGTGAAGCGATGAGTAATAGCTATATTCTCGACAGATGGCCCGACTTGAGACTGAGAAACATATTGATGAGCGGGAATAGAGGCTCCACGATTACTTTGAAATCGACCTCTATTTCTGGGTCTGAAGTTATTCCTTTTATGGTACTTAGTGAATGATCTATGAAACATATATACGCAAAGCTTTGCTGAGTTATTAAACCAATAAATCTGCCTAAATAGTGAAATTGCTTTAAAAGTGGGAAAAGATACGAAGAAAAAATTGAGGTATCTTTATCTTGAACTTTAAGAAAACCAGATCAAATTTAAACAGATTTATTGATTCAAATCTGTAAATAACATTATAGCATATCCTAAGTGCTGTGTCAATATACTATAGGATAACTGGCTTTAAAGGCCTTTCTTTCTTATCCTGATAAGCCTTTTTACGGCACCATGAGTTTTCTTTTTCAGCCAGGGCGATCGTCTTTTATTTTTCATATCGCGGGGAAGTATGGGACAGTATAACACAGATGGAAATAATTTGCTGAGGGGATGAGGTGATTTTGAAGTTTTACGGGGTTATGGATATTTAGTAAATCTTCCTCTTTTTAATTGCTTATCCTGCAATTTCTCTACATTTCTGGATTTTTTTGATAGCTTATCTGAAGTCATATGGTCTGATAGTGATTTATTATTACTCTTTTTGAAACTTCTCATATGTATTTATTATACTTTAAATTTCAGGATATTGTCTTGTTTATATTTTTTACTACTTCTTTTATTTTCATCTTTCCTGACTGATAACTCGGCTCCTTTTTCAGTTTTTCAATAGATTCCTTAACCTGATCTTTGGCGTCTAAAAAGACTTTCTTTATCTTTTCTTGGCTTTTTTTGTTTTTAAGCACCAATGTAGCGGCGAGTGCGACTCCCGCTCCGACTACTACTCCTGCAGCGATAAGACCAGCAAAACCTTTATGCTTTTCCTGATTTTTCTGATGGGTATTTATCATATTAATTTCTCATCTATCTTAAAATAGATTATCCTCCTATTTTTAGCACGCGGCCAATATAAATAACTATACTCGCACCGATAACAGCAACTATTAAACTATAGAGATTAAAACCGGTTACTCCTGATTTGCCAAAAAATTCCATAATGAAGCCACCGACAACTGCTCCTACTATACCCATAATAATATCCATCAGCGTCCCTTGATTTCCATCTGTTCTCATAATTATTGATGCAATCCATCCAGCAACTGCTCCAAAAATAATCCAAAGTATAATACCCATAAGTATATTCACCTCATTTCTATAAATTATGATTTAGTAATATTTCTTTTAAACTGCCGCCACTACATCCTTTTGAGATATCGGGTTAACAAGATCCAGAAGATAAACCAAACCTCCGGCAATGACTAGATAGACTATCATTGCAACCAAACTGGACCATTCAATAAGTGAATTTCCTGTTATACTTTCACCCAATATTCCTCTAAACGGAAGTGCAAACGGCCCTGTAAGGGAATAGATAAAACTGGTAAAACCGCTGGCTTGATTTGCTGCAACAGCTTTCAGCACCACTCTGAATGCAAGCAGAACTTCAACTACACCCAAGATATACCAGATAATCTGATTAGCCCGAAAAATTCTTTTCTTTTTATCAAAAACTTTCTGTGGAGCCTCTTCTTTTATCATGGGATCCAATTGTGTTGTAGTTTTTCTCACTACCTGAGTAGGCATAGTATTTTCTACAGTAGTGACTTCTTCATGTGTTTGTGTATTCATAGATTATTCCACCCCCTTTATCTTAGATTCAATCTGTGCAATAAATTTTGAATAATATCTGGTCTATGATTTCCGAATGCAGGTTTGTTTGCACTAGTAGATTTACTTTGTTCATGAAGTTTAATGTTTTCGATCTCTAATTTATCTATTTTGTTTTGAAGCTTTATAATCGTATTATTTCCTGAGCTGATCTTTCGTCCAAGACCCAGGATTTGTATAGCCGTGGCAATTGATTGGGGTATCTCAATAATCCATGCAAGTAATAATCCCAACATATAGGTACCAACTGTAATTACTGATAAGGGTATATTGGAATAAGTATTATCTCCTATTATTATCGTCACACCTGAAATAATATGGCGGCTAAAGTATGCAATTCCAAAACCAATTATTATAGTTATTATTAGTCCTATCATATATTTAAGAAGAGTATACGTTCAAAGAGGAATGACTGCAGTAATGCTATTAACACTTTCAGAGTAATATGGATTACAGTTTATTTGTAATGCTAAGATAAATAAAAAAACCCACCGGATTTGTCCGATGGATTGTCTTTGCTATATATCGTCTCTGAAATAGACTCATTGTAAAATTGAGCGTTTGTAAGATCGATATATTGAAGAATCAGCTTGCTTCCTTTTCTTCTTTTATCTATACACTCTTTTTGACTCCTTCAGTGACTTTGGCGCTTACGTCCTTTTTATCTACCATTTCAGCTGGCTTTACGTCTATTTTCTTGTCACTTGTTTGATCCTTTACTTTTATATCATTTGTTATCATATATCTCACCCTCTTTGTAGATTAAAATTTTAATAATTCTTTTGATTATCAGGCTATTAATGTTCTGTATACTTTCAATCTAATAAGCTGATAATAGATATTAGTATAATTATATAGTGAGAGCATGTCTGCAATCTTAGTGATGATATGAAGGTAATCTGGGTTACAGTTCTTCTGTAATGTAAGACTTAATTCTGACGGGCAGATGATAATTCAAGTTCTAGATTTGGGATGCTTTTAAACATCATCAGGTGATCGCTATAGTCTAATAATCCTTTTTTTTCCAGTTTTACCATTTCAATGCTGGCTGTTTCCCGGGCAACACCGACGAGGGTTGCGATATCCTGATGGGTAAACCGGTTGCCCACCCTAATCTGTTTACCATCATTGTCGCCAAAATGCTTAGCTATATATAAGAGTACTGATATAACTCGCCTATAGGCATCACTGAATACCAAATGCTCAACACGAGTCAAAGTTTCAGCGTAATCCTCCAGCAGTTCACTCATCAGCTCAAAAATAACTTTGGGTTTATCTTTTATGAAGTTTACAACCTTGTCTTTCGGTGCGCGTCCTACTTCGACATCTGTTAATGCTTCAAAATTATAGACATTGGGAGTGCCATTGATAGCCCATACCATGGGAAAGTAAGAGATCGGTTTTAATATATGGAGAGTAAGTTCAATTCCGGCTTTGGAGAGGGTGTACTGCCGGACATATCCTTTTGTTAAACAAAAAATACCTTGGGGGTCATCATCTGATCTTATAAGTATTTCACCTTTTTTGTAAGAACGGAGTTTAAATTGTTTGTAGAAAATTTCAAACTCTTTAGTTTTATTATTGTTATTGCTCATATTTTTCTATACTATTAGAATACCACTTTTTGTCACATTGTCAATATATCACCTTGTTGACAGATTGATTTTGGGCGAGTATACTAGTTTTGAAAGGGCGATATTTATGAAAAAAAGCAAAAAATACAGTAAAATTCGGTTAACTATCAGAATAAGTAATGATTTAATCATGAGAGTGAAAGCACAGGCACTTCTTGAACATAAAAATACCTCTCAGTACGTTGAGCACATTCTTGATAAGCGGGTCCCAAAAGTGATTGAAATACGAGCTGATATAAGGAAATTTTAACGGCTTTGACTGTCATATTAACTTCAATATTAATCACTCATTGATTATTTATTTCATGCAAATTGCCTTTGCCTAGGGTTTTTAGATTTTTGGCTTCTAGATTGCAAATTACAGCAGTATGTTCATCCAATCCCCAGATCTCCTCATCCGTAGGCAGTAATTTGAGAAGTTTATTAAATCTTTTTTCTCCCATAAAACAATATGAGGTGTCATTTTTGCTACCTCCTTCGTTATTATTGAAATGAGTGATGAGAGTGAGTGGTCTTATTAATTGGTTGTATACATCCAGACCTTTTTCCCAGTAAAGATCTTCCCCTACTTTATAGATTTCATAAACAGGCAGACAATATCGGGAGAAAGCCAGCGCTGCTGATGCAAGTATCAGATTTGTGCCGTTTTGGACTTTAGTGATAATTTTTTCGAGGAGTAATGTATTTTTTAAGTGTTGTGCAGCATAAGTTGGACTACCAGGACCAATAAAAATATAGTCTGCATCATCGATGTTAGATATAACTTCAATATCGTTGGCTGTATCTTTATCATTGGCATAGATTATTTTTATTTGCGGGTGGAAATTCTGGAGAGATTTCTGGAAAAATCCGGCAATATCCTGGTGGACTATCTCGACATTGGGCTGGAAACCTGCAGAAGTAGTGATGATGGCAATAGTCACTTTATCTTTGCCGATCTTCTGAAAAATTGAAGTGTAAACTTTGACAGCAGATGGGGCTGTTTCACCAGAGCCAAAAATTACCAAGAAATTTTCATTAGGATTAGACAAGAAGTGATTTTAATAGTCTAATGTCTGTATAGTTGGGCGAAAGATATATAGTAAAGGTATCATCAAACTTTGTTAGTTCGTTGATATATGCTTGATAACTATCTAGTAAATTAAAGGCTTTGAAGTTGGCATGGAGAATTTTTTGTCTTTGGCCCATGGTTTTTTCCATGGCGCGGGCAATACTTATCGTTTTCTCGACAGTACTGGCTGCGGAACCCAAAATAAGTCCGGAAATATTGGTGTCATTCAATATTTGCTCCGTTCTTTGTGGAGTTGAGCGTCCTCCATAGATGATGGGTATTTTTTTTCCTGTTTCACCAAATATGTTTTCTAGGTGCAGTTTCATCTCTTTTACACAAGATGATATAAGTTCTGGTTCGGGAGGAGGTGTGTCATCATGTCCGCTTCCCCGTGATCCCCATTTGGGTTCGTATCCGATGACTAGATTTTGCAGCAAATTTTTGGGTAGATCTTTTAGTATGAGAAGTTTTTCGGCGACAATTTTTGATACATTCTCTATAGTATTCCCATTAAATTCTTCCCAAGACTCGCCTACGAGGAGTGTGATGTAGGGTAATAATTCTGGTTTTTCTTCTCGTTTGTGAAGGATGGTTAACAGTTTATTCTTAATTACCTCTAGCGAATCTCCTGTCTCAGAATGTCCCAAGATGACACCCTGTCCACCGGCACGTTCTAGCATTTCTATACTGACAGCTCCCGTGCGGGCGATGAGATCTTGGCCATCGCCATCGTAGATATCAAAATTTTGAGCGGATAAAATGATCTGAGGTGTACTCATCATATTTGAGCTAAGCTTTTTGTTTCGGGCACGATTTTGATTTGTAATTTTGCCTGTAGTGCTTTTGCTACTTTCTCAAGTGTTTTAAAGGTATAGCTTGTATAATCTGCTGCTTCAATACGGGCAATATTTGATTGTCTGGTGCCTACCAGTTTAGCCAATTGTGTTTGAGTCAGTCTTGCTTTCTTTCGCAAATCGTATATTTGAAATGCAATATCCCAGGCGCGATCAGCCCGCTCTAATCCTTCAGCTAAAGATGGGTCTCTTTTTAAAGCTTCTTCGATTGTTCTATCCAGATCATCTTTATTCCTCATATACTTAGGTTATATCATTTTTGATATATAAGTCAAGTATGAATTTTGACAAAATTTTAGCTTGCCGGCCGGCGTTTGTTCATCCCGTTCAATTCACCAGATAACTTACTGCTTCTGATAGATTTTTCTGGAAATCCTTCACATTGTCCGGGAAAAGAAGAAAGGAATTGTAGATCCTATCTTTTCCTTCTCCCATAAATTTTGCTTCTGTGATTTTCAGATACTTTCTTTCGTTGGACTTATTGACGTCAAAGAAATAGGTGCGTATACCGAAGCGTATGAAAGAAGATTTTATCTTTGTACTCTTACCACTTGTCATTATTCTCACCCCCTTTCCAAAAACTCTTACCAAATCTTATGCTGAGGTAAACGATAGTTTACCACTACTAAAAACCGAATGCAAGAGGACAAAATGTATCAGAATATATTAGTTATTTTGATTGAGGAAAACGTAATCTTTGGGATCAGAGGTTGCGGGGAAATAGACATCTCCGGCTTGGCTTTCACCAGTGGTGGGGCAGGGATTTTGGTCGCGATAATCTTCGGAGATTTCCAGATCAGAAAGGGTGATACCCAATTTTTCACATTCTTCCATCACTTCGTCTGTGGCCTGGGCAACAGGCATAATTTATTATAACATTCATAAATTTTATAGTATACTAAATAAATCCTTTATGGAAATTTTTAATTTCATATTACATCTTGATGAAAATCTGGCATATATAATAAACCAATTTGGTAATTGGACTTATGTAATATTATTTCTTATTATATTTGCTGAAACTGGATTTGTAGTAACTCCTTTTCTGCCTGGTGATTCTTTATTATTTGTGGTTGGTACGTTTGCTGGTGGAGGGTATCTTAATATTTGGCTGATTTATATTGGTTTTTTGGCTGCAGCCATATTGGGCGATACTGTAAATTATTGGATCGGTCATCATCTGGGGCCTAGGGTTTTTTCAAAAGAAAATTCGCGTCTTTTTAATAAAGCGTATTTGGAAAAGACAAAAGAATTTTATATAAAACATGGGGGAAAAACGATAATTTTGGCAAGATTTGTACCTATCATAAGGACATTTGCTCCATTTGTGGCAGGAGTTGGAAAAATGCACTACAACACTTTTCTACTTTATAATGTCATTGGTGGGGTGGCATGGGTGACGAGTCTTACTTGGGCGGGATACTTCTTCGGGGGACTGCCTATAATAAAAAATAATTTTGAGTATGCTGTAATTTTGATAATTTTTATATCACTAGTACCTGTTTTAATAGAGTTTATAAAACACAAACGAGGGGAGAAACTAAGCAAATCACAATTAGATCACACCACATATCAAGAGCTTCAAAAGACTTTCAAAAAAGAACATCTTAATGATTAATTTATCCCTCCTTTGGTTTCATTCATTCTTTAGCTAATTGCTTTCTTCACGAGTCTCGCAATCTTTTCTTCCTCGGCAGCGGTCAACTTTTTCAGTGCGAAGGAAACGGGCCACATGTCGCCTGCATCAAGATGTGCATCTTCCTGGAAGCCAAGTGTGGCATATCTGTATTTAAATTTGCTCGCTGCTTGAAAGAAACAAACAACTTTACCATCTTTATTGGCATATGCGGGCATTCCATACCAGGTTTTGGGAGAAAGCTCTGGCGCTGTTGCTTTTACAATTTCGTGAACTCGCTTGGCGATTACTTGATCCGGTTGGGGCATCTGGGCGATTGCCGCAAGTACTGTCTTTTCTCCTTCTGCTTTGTTCTTACTTGCGCGCGCCTCGTTTCTTAGCTCAAGCGCCCGTTCCTTGATCGCTGCCCGTTCTTCGTCTGAGAATGACTTACCACTTGAGGTGGAATTTTGGGTTACCTTTTTGAGCGGCTTTTTTTCAGTCATAATTTCTCCCTTTCTGCTCGTTGCATTCGATATTATAGCATTTTTCTTATTTTTTGACCTATCCTCAAAATGGTATCATTTGAATAATGAACCTTAAAAATGATACCTACGTCATCTATATCGGCACTAAAAATTTCACCGAAAAGTATTATAAGGATAAAAAGGGGTGGCTGAAAATATCAGCACGAGGAAAAAAGTTTCGGATGACTGCAGAACAAGTACTGAATCATGTGTTACCTGCAATAGCAGGTGTAAAACCCAATTTGATAGTCAATGTTGAACATAAAAATCTATCCAAAAAAGTATAACCTGCGCAGAGAATAAGTTCTCACCCCTGGTGTGTGCGAGCTAGATACATACGGATTCTAACAGCTATTTTTTGTGTTTCCCACCTGTATTTCCGCGAGGAAAAAGATTGGGCTCCGGAGATTAGACGATGTTAGAACCTATTACATACAACTTGGATAGTAAGAGGTAAGCGCTTAACTAATGACATTAGTCTATAATAGACCCATGAACAATAATATATATGAAATTCAAATAAACCTTCAAAAGATTGCTCAAACTAATTTAAGTAACAAAAGTCAAGTCAAAACAAACGCTCTTTATTTAGAAAGTCTGATCCTTCAATCTCCTTTAGAAAGATTAAAACAAATAAAAGAATTTATTAATAACTCAGATTTATTACATAGGCTACAAGTTCTGTACGAAGAGTTTGAAACAAACCTTGAAATTGATTTCGCAAAACAAGTTATTCAAAGCAACAAAACAGTAAAGGATTATTTATTAACTAAAAGATTTATTACTTTAATTAAGAATGAAATTAGATTGGGAAATATGGCAAAAAACCATAAAGTTCTTTTTATAGGTTCTGGACCATTTCCCATAAGCGCCATTCTTTTTAATAAGTTAGTTGGATGTCATGTAGACTGTTATGAGAAAAGGAAATATAGAGCAGAACTTTCCAACAAAGCATTAAAGAAACTCGATTTATCAAATAGTATTAAAGTGTATTGTAAAAAAGGTGAGGATTTAAGCGATGATCGGTACGATATTATTGTTATTGCACTATTAGCAAAACCAAAAAATAAAATATTAAATAAAATATTTTCTGTAGCCCGACCTGGTACAAAAATCATCTGTAGAACAGCAGATGATGTCCACAAAGTTTTTTATGAGGAAACGGAAGAAAAGTTACTGAATAAATATAAAGTTTATCAGAAAGTTTTTGCAAAAGAGGATCAAACTATTTCCTCAACTCTTTTGATAAAATAGCCCATCACAAAAATAGAGCCATGTTAAGGCTTAAAGAATTGAGCTCCCCATCCCTTGAATTATTATGCAAAGACTTATCAAATAAAATTTACATAACCGAGTTAAGGGAAAGATGGATTAAAATTAAGAAAGTACAGTCTTTACTCTCTTGAATAGATCAGATATATTTCTTCCCCATAAATCACAATGCTCAAACATCTCTCTTCTTTCATGAATAGGCCTTTTAGGTATACCAGGATGTCCAAAAAAAGGAAATTTAACTTCGCTCTTATTAAATTCAAAACCTATATTGGGTCTCCCATGATGTGCGATATAGTCTCTATTCACTCTTAAGTCATTAAACCACCATTCCTGAGAGGCTTCTTCTATAATTTTGTAAACTTCTTCAGATTTATCTTTTAATGCTTTTTTAAATTCTGGGCTCCACTTAATTTTTTCTATTCCTATCCCAAGTGGAAGTTTTTCATAAACATATTGAAGTAACATATCAAAACAAGAAGATAGTTCATACAAAAAAACCATCATAATGATAAAAAAATATCATTATCTCTCTTGGAGTACTTTGTGTTGGATCTAAACAAGCTTTATGAAATAAGTTTTTATGGGTAATAAAGATGAATCGTAATTGTTTTAGGTGATACTTTGCTGCGCCGAGTTTAAAAGCGAAATCTCTCTCCTTATCTTCCATTAAAGTTATAAAGGTTATAATAACAGTTTTTGGCTCCCCTCAGTTAGACCTCTTAGAACACCTTCTGACGACTGATGATGAGTACGAACCAATCTTCTTATAAGAAAAATCGTGCGTAAAACCCCCTTATAAAATACTGTGAACCTTCGATGAAGCAAAAAGACTGCTTACGGGTCTCAAATTGTGCGATAACAAGCACCGCCCAGACCCCCCCATACACCCAAATTTCTCCCATCCGAAACTCTATAAGACCTCTGTCAAATTTGCGATATATTTTTGAAAACTCGTAGTCGTTGAACTCGTACTTCCTTAGTATTATTGATTAC
>Ga0155063_113_pt2 | contig 48663 bp, 58 predicted proteins | sample RifCSPhighO2_01_FD_106031 | JGI IMG/M metagenome (GOLD analysis project Ga0155063, IMG submission 106031) | Candidatus Gottesmanbacteria bacterium RIFCSPHIGHO2_01_FULL_39_10 | reverse complement strand
CTATTGCGAAAATGACGCCCAAAAGTGGCTTTGGAGTAGCCGTTGCAGTCGGTGGTACCAACGGTTATGTATCCGCTTTTTACCTCAAAGACACCTCCGAAATTAAATTCATGAGCCGACAGATATTCACAATTCCCAAAAAAACCACTCAAACGGATCTTTTTCATCTTATCACCAAAAATATTCTTTTTGTTACCAAAAATCGTAAAGAGCCATTTCCCATAGGAATTGGCTTGGCTTATCCCTTAAAACCTCTTCTTACAGGAAACTTCATTGATGGTGAACTTCTTTACATGACCAAAGACAGGATCATAGAAGGCTTAGTCGGCAAACGCGTTGGTCAGGAGTATCACAAATTTTTGAAAAAAGAATATGGAATAGATACTACCGTTGCTGTAGCCAACGATGCCATCTGTTTACTTCTGGGAGGAGGAAAAGTCGAAATAGCCGGAGTTGTAGGCACAGGACTTAATTTCGCCTATTGGGACAGGCGCTCCCAAGTAGCACCCCTAAAACTCTCCCAACTTGCCGGCTTCGTCCAAAACGAAGTAGCTGTAAATATAGAGTCCAAAAACTTTGATAAAATTAAAGGTACCAAATATAGGGATGTTCTGGATAAAGCCAGTTCCGATCCGGGATATTCACTCTCAGAAAAAGAGGTAGCCGGAGCTTATTTATATAAATTATTCAACTCAGCCAGAAAAGATCTCATCAAAGAAAAATTTCCCGATCTTGAGTCTACCGATGAATTAAACGACATCCTCACTCATGCATTTCCATATCCCAAGTCTTTATCAAAAGTTTCAAAGACAAATATACGCCTCTTAGCAAATAGAATCTTTCACAAAAGTGCACAGATAGTAGCCATACAGCTTTGCGGCATTTGCCAAAAAATCGGAAAAACCGAAGGGCTTGTCCCGGTAGTTATGGAAGGCGGTATTTTCTGGAAAGCCAAAAACTACCCAGCTCTGGTTAACCTATACGTAAATATGATACTCCCCAAGACTCTACCCTCTTTTGCCCGGCTCTTCGGATCATCCCGTCGGGGCATTGCCATTCTTGCCAAGACGATCTATTAAATCATGGAAAAAAATTTAAACCTCCTTAGAATTGAACTTAAGAGCCTAAAACTTGACGCTCTTTTCCTGAGTAATCAGCACAATGTCACCTATCTTTCAGGATTTACTGGTCTATCACCAAATGAACGCGAAGGTTTTTTCCTAATTACAAGAAAGCATGCTTATCTACTAACTTTTCCCACTTATTTTTATCTATACAAAGATAGTCCGGGTTATTTTTCAAGTCTTAATATTACTCGGGAAAAAAATATCAAGAAACATCTGGAAGAGATTGTTTATGAAGAAAATATAAAAAGAATCGGCATCGAAAAAGAAAATCTAACATTATCGGAACTGGAATCTCTCAAAAAAGATATAAAAACTGATTTTGTTGGGACCGAAAATCTGGTAGAAAATCTAAGAATCATCAAAACTGAAACTGAAATTTCCAATATAAGATATGCTGCTCAAATTACAGATCAGGCATTTGACTTTATTATTAAAAATATAAAAAAAGACCAAACAGAAAAAGATATAGCATTAGCAATAGAATTTTTCATTAAAAAGCATGCTGATAACATCGCTTTCTCTCCCATAGTTGCTTTCAACGATCACGCCGCCATCCCCCACTATCTACCAACTACCAACTACAAACTACAAACTAAATCTCTAATTCTTCTCGACTTCGGCGCCAAAATATCCGGCTACTGCTCTGATATGACGAGGGTAATTTTTTACGGTACACCGAAAGATGAGTGGCTAAAAATCTATAATACAGTTCTTAAGTCTCAAAAACTGGCCCTTGATGCTATAAAACCCGGAAAAACTGGTCAGGAAATCGACTCCGTCGCGAGAAATTTTATTATTAAAAATGGCTACCCCCAATATCCCCATGGCCTGGGTCACGGTGTGGGTCTGGCCATCCACGAAAGTCCCCGTCTAAAAATAGACAGCAAAGATATTCTTGAAGAAAGCATGATAGTCACGGTAGAACCTGGCATTTACCTGGAAGGAGATTGCGGGGTACGTATAGAAGATCTGCTAATAATAAAAAGACCTCGTACGGAAATACTTTCCACCTCGACTAAAGAATTGATAATACTCTGAATCAAATAAAAACTAAGAACGTTGAGTGGAATGCTCACCATATCGCCTCTGAGAATTCAAATTCCTTGGAATATGACCATTATAATAGGTGACGCCCAATTCAGAAGTACCTGTTACAGTAAGTTCATGCCCTCCTACCATAATGTTTTCTACTTTTCCTGGTTCGACAATAATATCTTTTCCTTCATCTCTACCGTCAAAAAGTCTTGCACCTTCTGCTCCCTTATCTTCTAGAAACATTCGCTCAAATCCTTCATCTGGATGATATGGATCGTATGCCACACCTCCACCCTTTTTAATTGCGCCTATGTGATAAAAGGGACCCTTATCTTTCTCTACAGCGATTTTTGTTTTCGATCGGCCGCCTCCACCTTCAATGAGAGCACCGTTTGCAAACTTTGTTTCAAATCTGTTCATATTATTTTCTCCTGTGAAGATACCCAATGAGTATAATGGCTGGACTATAGCAAATTTCTCGAGTAGAAGCAAATGTTTGTACTAAGTATTACTATAAGTACTACTGGTAATTTAGAAATTTGACAGGCTAATTTTCCATGATATAATACTCATACAACTAAATAAAAGCGCTAAGTGGAGTCACGATCCACAAGCTGATCCTCAAAATAGGATACGGAAGTTTCAACCGTCAAATAGAAACAGACGATGTCGCATACGCGGAGTCGCCACTAAGAGATTTAAGTAGTAATACTTAAAATCATAAGGATGGGACCGCGGGAGGTCCTAATTTTTTGCCTCTCGTTCCTTTTTCATCACAATTCGTGGTGGGAAATGAACGGGAGGTTTTGTTTTGAATGTGAAATGGTGATCGTAGCTCAATGGTAGAGCATCAGCTTGTGGAGCTGAACGTTGCGGGTTCAAATCCCGTCGGTCACCCCGAATATGAATAATAACTATCTTAAACTAGCTATCCAAAAGGAAGGAAGATTGACTCAAGAAACACTTTCCTTCCTGAAAAAATCTGGCCTTGAATTTGAAAGCTACAATCAAAGGCTTTATTCCTCATGCCGTAATTTTCCACTTGAAATTATATACGTCAGAGTGAGCGATATACCAGATTATGTTTCATCAGGCTCAGTAGACTTAGGAATTATCGGCCAAAATATACTCTGCGAAGAAAGACCAAAGGTCAAAAAGCTTCTCAATCTCCGCTTTGGGTTCTGCTCTCTTATTCTAGCGATACCCAAAGAATCCACTATCAAAAACCTATCTGACTTAAGAGATCAAAAAATAGCAACATCCTATCCCAATTCCACCGCAAATTTCTTCAAGAAAAACTCTATTTCCATAAAGATTGTCAATATTTCAGGTTCGGTAGAGATTACTCCCACACTCGGCGTCTCCCAAGCCGTCGTTGATCTTACCTCAAGCGGCAGTACACTCGAGCTTAACGACCTAAAAGTATTAGCCAAAATTTATGATTCTGAAGCAGTTTTGATAACAAACGATCAAACACTAAAAAGTGCCAAAAAGAAAATACTTGGAAAACTTCTTACACGTTTCAAAGGGGTTCTCTCAGCTCGAGACTATAAATATGTCATGATGAATGCACCAAAAAATATTATTCCCAGACTTAAAAAGATTACTCCCGGCCTCAAATCCCCTACTCTCGCTCCTCTAGCAAAAGATGGTTGGTATTCAGTCCAAACAGTAATTAAAGAAGATATCTTTTGGGAAACAATCGAGAAACTCAAAAAACTCGGCGCCTCAGGAATCTTAGTTTTGCCAATAGAAAAAATTATTACTTGAAAGCCTGCCTGCCGCAGGCAGGGAACACATATGCTAAATATTTACGTTTGGGATAAAACTGATAATAAAACAAAAGAGAAAATCATGAACCGGGCAAATCTGGATATATCTTCTATTCGCGATTATGTTTCCGGCTGGATTGAAGTAGTTAAGAAAGATGGAGATCAGGGACTTTTGAATTATATCAGGAAATTTGATAATAAAAATTTTAAACTAAAAGATTTAAAAGTGACAAAAAAAGATATCAGAAACGCTTATAAAGAAGTTGATCAAAAAGTTATCGATATTCTAAAAAGACAAATTACTATCTCTCGTCAAAATGCTCTTTCAAGAAAGAAAGAAGAAACGGTCTTAAAATCTTTTATTCCCGGAGTTCAAGTTGGATATAAAATTACGCCTATCGAATCAGTTGGAATTACAGTCCCTGCCGGTCAAGTTCCACTACCTACCGTAATGCAAATCTTAGGTGTCACTGCCAAAGCTGCGGGTGTCCCTAGAATTGTTGCATGTTTTCCTCCTACTGGGCAATATCCTGAAATGCTTATTGCCGCTGATTTAGCAGGTGTTGATGAGATATATAGAGTCGGCGGTATTGCCTGCATAGCCGCCATGGCTTATGGCACCGAAACGATTAAACCAGTCGTAAAAATTGTCGGTCCCGGCAGTATTTATACTCAAACAGCTAAGTTACTCGTCTTTGGTAAAGTATCCATCGATATGTTAGCAGGTCCCTCGGAAGCCATTATATTAGCTGATGAATTTGCTAATCCCGCTTTTTGCGCCGCAGACATCCTCGCTCGAGCAGAACATGCTCCCGACGCCGCAGGAGTACTGATCACCTATTCCCAAAAACTTGCACAAGAAACGAAAAAAGAAATAAAACGGCAAATAAAATATTTAAAAAGAAAAGAAATAATAAAAAAATCTCTGTCTAAATATTCCTGTGCTGTCGTAGTAAAAAATTGGGAAGCTGCAATTGACTTAACCAATGAATACAGTCCCGAGCACTTGGAAATTTTAGTTAGCGATCCAATATCAATCTTACCCAAAATCAAAAATGCCGGTTCAATATTTTTGGGAAGTTATGCACCTGTCGCAGTAGGAGATTATGCCTCAGGTACCAATCACATACTACCAACAGGCATGTGGTCCAAAATGACGTCAGCAGTAAGTATAGAAACTTTCCAAAAATCATCCGAGGTTCAGTATCTTACCCAAAAAGGACTACAAAATCTTGAAGAAATAGTCGATGTAATCTCTGGTATAGAAAAACTTGATGCTCACGCCAATAGCGTATCTATAAGAATTAATAAAAAGAAGGGAGAAAATTATGAAAAATAATTTAGGAATAGTTATCAAAGATCTCTCAGACAAGAAAGTTACTTTGATAAGAACTACTCTAGAGTCAAAAATAAATTTGACGATTGAAGATAGTCTCAGACGTCCTTATAAGATCCAAACCGGTATCAAGTTCTTCAATCACATGCTCACAGGTCTGGCATCACGAGCATGCTTTAACTTGGATGTTACATATCAGCCTACCACTGCTGAAACACTTGGTCATGTTATTGTGGAAGATACTGGACTAACATTAGGTCGAGCCATTCGTGAATTACTTGATACTAGACAAAAAAACGGAGTAAACCAAAGAGGGAGCTATACTGTAACTTTTGATGAAGCACTTGTCACAGTTACTCTTGCCTTTGATGGAAGAGCGTATACATTTCTGCGTGGCGAGATAATTGGTACTAAGCAAGAATATGTAGAAGACATGCTCTCTACCAATCTTAAACAATTTTTCGATGGTTTTGCCCAGGGCGCCGGATGCATAGTCCAAGTACAATTTTGGTATGGAGAAGATAGTCACCACACTTGGGAAGCAACATTCAAAGCATTTGGCGAAGCTCTCCGTGAATCTTTAGCTCCATGCCCTTACAGAGCTGGCACTACCATAGGTCTCAAAGGCACCGGCTCAGAAAGAAAATTATGAACAAAGCTTTTATTTTTGATATGGATGGAGTGATAGTCGATAGCGAATCCATCTGGATTTCTTATGAAGAAAAATTCTTGACCAAACTTATTGGTCGCTCTACTTATGTAGAAATAAGAGATGAATTATTGGGTAACTCTATCAGCGCAATTTATAAGTTGGCAAAAAAGAAAGGATTAAAGCTCACCAAAAAGCAGTTTAATAATCTTTATGATCAGTATGCCCAAAAAGTATATAAGGAAGCGCCTTTAATTCCTAATGTTTGGAAATTGATCACCAAACTTCTAAAGAGTAATTTTAAACTTGGCTTAGTTTCTGCTTCCCGAAAAATCTCAATCGATTTGGTACTTAAAAAACTGCATTTTAATCCTTTCGGGGTTGTCATTTCGACAGATGCGCAAAACTTGCATCCCAAACCCTATCCTGATGGATTTCTAAAAGCGATGAAAGTGTTAAACTCCGATCCGGAAAAAACTTATATTCTAGAAGATACTCCAAAAGGCGTCTTGGCTGCCAGAAGAAGCGGCGCTTTTACTATCTGTTTACTTAAAGATACACTCGCCAGTTCCAAACCTTCTGGCGCTGATCTTTATGTCAAAAATATTAATGAATTAATAACCAAACTAAAACTCTAAATATGATTACCATCATCGATTATGGCATCGGCAATCTAGGGAGCGTGGCCAATGCTTTGGATAAGCTTGGAGCTAGATACCAAATCTCGAGTCAGCCAAAGGATTTGAGAGCTGCTACTTCTCTTATCTTGCCGGGCGTTGGCGCAGCATCTGAGGGCATGCGAAATTTGAAAGAACGAAACATAGATAAAGTACTTATCGAAGAAATAGACAGAGGTAAACCGTTTTTAGGTATTTGTCTCGGCATGCAGCTACTATTTGATAATAGCGAAGAAGGAAATATAAAATGCCTCAGCATTCTTGAAGGCAAAGTAAAAAAGTTTCAAAAAGAAAAGAAAATTCCACAGATTGGATGGAATAGCGTAGAAATTCAAAATTCAAAAGTTAAAAATCTATTTTTAGGAATACCCGACAACAGCTACTTATATTTCGTGAATAGTTATTACTGCATACCGGCGGATAAATCAATCATAATTGGAGAAACAGAATATGGAGAGACTTTTCCCAGCGTTATTGTCAAAGAAAATATTATGGCTACTCAATTTCACCCCGAAAAAAGTGGCAAAGCAGGCTTTCAATTATTAAAAAATTTTATAAACTATGTTAACTAAAAGAATCATCCCTTGTCTGGATATGACAGAAGGAAAAGTGGTCAAAGGCATACAATTCGTAAGCTTCACTGATGCCGGCGATCCTGTCATGTTGGCAGAAAAATATGATAAAGATGGCGCAGATGAACTGGTATTCCTGGATATTACTGCCACAGTCGAAAATAGGGATATACTTCTGGATGTAGTGCAAAATACTGCCAAAAAGGTGACTATCCCCTTCTCCGTCGGCGGAGGAATAAGAAGCGTGGAAGACATGCGCCTTATATTAAAAAATGGAGCAGATAAAGTTTCAGTCAACACCGGCGCATTCAAAAATCCACGACTCATCAATGACTGCGCCAATGCCTTCGGCAACCAATGCGTCGTCCTATCTATGGATGTGAAAAAGATAGGTAAAAATTATTGGTCTGTATTTATAAATGGCGGCAGAACCAATACTGGAATTTCAGCAGTCAAATGGGCCAAAAAGGCAGTCTCACTCGGCGCGGGCGAAATTCTACTTACTAGTATAGACAGCGACGGCACAAAAAAAGGCTTCGACATAGAACTGACAAGAAACGTTTCTCAAGCTGTTTCTGTCCCGGTGATTGCTTCAGGAGGAGCTGGAAAAATGGAAGATTTTGCAAATATTCTAAAAGACGGTCAGGCAGATGCAGCCCTTGCCGCCTCCGTCTTCCACTTTGGTAAATATACCATAAAAGAAGTAAAAAAATATTTAAAAAGTAAAAATATATTAGTAAGAAATTAATATGAAACAAAATTTAATTCCTGCCATCATTCAGGATAACAAAACAAATGAAATCCTAATGCTCGGATATATGAATAAAGAAGCGTTGGACAAAACCCGGAAAACCGGCTGCGTCTACTTTTGGAGTAGATCAAGGAAAAAACTCTGGCTAAAAGGCGAAACTTCAGGAAATAAATTACAAGTGCAGCAGATTTTTTTCGATTGCGATAAAGACGCTTTACTTATTAAATGCCAGCTGATGGGTAAAAATGCATGCCACACAGGACAAAAATCATGTTTCCATGTTAAATTATAATTATGACTTTATCTAACTTATACAAACTCATCCAAAAACGTAAAAAAGAAATGCCAACAAATTCATATACGGCGGATCTTTTCCGTGCTGGACCTGACCGTATCATCCAGAAATTTGGCGAAGAATCAGTTGAAGCAATTATAGCCGCCAAAAATGGAAATAAGAAAGAAATTATATCTGAGATAGCTGATACTTGGTTTAACATGCTGATATTACTTGTATACTTCAACATATCAATAAAAAATATTGAAAACGAATTAGCCAAAAGAAGATATACAAAAGCTGGTAAATCCAAATCAACAAATGATACAATACTTACATATGATTAAACCGCAAACACTCAAAGGCTTCAGGGATTTCTTACCCGGGGAAGCCACCCAAAGAAACTGGTTGAAAGGAAAGCTGACAGAGATATTCGAACTTTGGGGTTACGATCCCATGGAGACCCCTACCCTTGAGCCTCTTGAGCTTTTCATGGGCCAAATCGGTGAAGATGAAAAACTGTTTTTCTCATTTACTGATCAGGGAGGCAGGAAAGTAGCCCTCCGCTATGATCAGACGTTGCCTTCTGTACGTGTGATTTCTCAATATCAAAATCAACTCACCTTCCCCTTCAAACGCTACCAAATCCAAAACGCTTACAGAGCAGAAAAACCACAAAGAGGAAGATTTAGGGAGTTTACACAGTGTGATGCCGATATATTTGGCGATCCCACACCCTATGCAGACGCTGAAACCATCGCTCTTTCACTGGATATTTACCAAAGACTTGGCTTCAAAAATGCCAAAGTACTCCTAAACGATCGAGACCAGCTCAAAGATCTTCCCTATGAAGCCTTGGTGAGCATAGATAAAATAAAAAAAATAGGTGAAGAAGGAGTACTTTCTGAAATGACCAAAAAAGGGATCGACTCAGAAAAAGCCAAAGAATATTTAGACAAAGTAAAAAACACCAAGCCTAATGAAACCATAAAAATTATTCTCAAATACCTCAAAGATTATGGCTTTCCGGAAAGTTGGTATGAATTTGATCCAACAATTACTCGTTCCTTTGCCTATTCACAAGGACCCATCTGGGAAGTCGTAATACCTGAATATACCGCCGGATCGGTCCTGGGTGGCGAAAGATATGATAAATTATTCAAAAGTATATTTAATGCCCAGATGTCCGGCACAGGATTCGCCCTCGGATTTGATCGCACACTGGAGGCAGCAGATCAATTAGGTCTTATACCCAAGAGCAAAACGTCATCTTTTGTTTTAGTAACCATCTTCAACAAAGAACTATATGCAAAATCTCTCTCCGTTTCACTATTACTAAGAAATGCTCTTATTAATGCCGACATATACCCCAACCCGGAAGCCAAACTCGATAAACAGATAAAATACGCCGATAAAAAAGGAATTCCTTTTGTCGTGATTATTGGACCTGAGGAAATAGCTAAAAATTCGGTCACTCTGAAAAATCTCTCGACAAGAACTCAAGAAATTATTAAAATTGAAGATCTACCTGCCCGCCTTGTTTCGCAAACCGCATAACAAAGCTATTTTGGCCCTCATCACTGCCAATTTGATTTGGGGTGCCGCCTCCCCTATCTTTAAACTATCACTCGAAAACATATCTCCATTTCTCCTGGCTTTTATAAGATTTCTTGGAGCCGCTCTTATTCTTCTTCCCTTTGCCTTTTCCAAACTGAACATAAATAAACGCGACATCCCCAAGTTGGTACTTCTATCCCTCTTCGGCATTACACTCAACATTTCCTTCTTTTTTCTTGGACTCAAACTTTCTCCCTCAATCAACGCTCCCATCATCGCCTCCTCAGGTCCGGTTTTACTTTATATCTTTTCTATTTTTATACTGAAAGAAAAAACCCATCCCAAAGTTTTAGTTGGACTACTTGTCAGTCTCTTAGGAGTCCTCATCATAGTCGGCCAGCCCATCATCGAAAATGGCTTTAACGTCGCCATAATTGGCAATCTGTTCTTTCTTCTAGCAACAGTAGGCACCGTCGGCCACGCCATAGTCAGCAAAAGTATTCTGGATAGATATGAAGCCGTCACCATCACCTTCTGGTCATTTATTATAGGGAGCATTACATTTCTTCCTTTTGCCTTTATCGAGATCGTAAACTATAATCCCCTGCCCGCTCTCGATTACCGGGGAATCCTGGGAATTATTTTTGGAATATTTTTATCATCTGCCCTAGCTTATCTTCTCTATGAATGGGGAATAAAAAAAATCGAAGCTCAGGAAGTAGGAATCTTTACCTATATAGATCCAGTTATAGCCATTATGATAGCCGTTCCGCTTCTAGGTGAAGTAGTCACCACCATCTTTCTTCTTGGCAGTATCCTCATCTTCCTTGGTATAGCCATCGCCGAAGGCCGCCTCCACTACCACCCGATACATAAATTGAGATCTTGACATATATATGTTTATATGTTAGTATGTTATATATGCAAACTTCCAATATAAGAACCACAATTTATCTTGATGAAGATCTCTACATGAAAGCTAAAAAGAAAGCTTTGGAAGAAAGAACTACTCTTACTAAACTCATCAAAAACGGTTTAAAAAGGGAAATAGCCAAAAAAAATAAAAAAAAGACAAAATCTAAGAGGAATGCTCTTTTAGAAATTGCCAAGTTAGGTTTTCGTGGAGGACCAAAAGACCTTTCCGCCAATATGGATGATTATTTATATGGTGGCAAAAAATGAAAGTCCTCATTGATGCTGATGTATTTGTCGCACTAGCCAAATCAACAGACTCTAATCATCAAAAAGCCAAAGCTATATCAAAAAAGATAAAAAACCACATGCAATTTGTGTCTCCTCTCACATTACCAGAAACCGCTACAGTATTATCTCACAAACTTTCTCAAGCCGAAGCAATTAAATTTCTGATTAAGACGCGAAAAGAACAATCGAAAGAAGAATTAGTAGAAATTCTTCTCACTCCAGAATTGATAGAAAAGGCAGATCAGATTTTTATCTCTCAAAAAAGAAAAAACACTTCCTGGCCGGATTGTCTGAATATGGCCATCCTGAAACTCCACCACCTCGATGCTATCTTTTCTTTCGACAAAATCTACGCTGAAAACAAATTCAGGGTTATAGCTTGAAATTGTCAAATTTTCCAGCCTTCCCTTTTTTCTCCAAATTTAGTATAATCTCTTCTTATGAAAGCCAGTATACATCCCAAATGGTATCCGGAGGCCCAAGTAGTTTGCGGCTGCGGCAATATGTTTACCGTAGGGTCTACCAAACCCTCTATCCATACGGAGGTTTGCTTCAAATGCCATCCTTTCTATACCGGTCAGATGAAATTTGTCGATACTCTTGGCCGAGTTGAGAAATATCAGCAAAAGCAAAAAAGCGCCCAGGCCAAATCTGCTGTTTTGGCAGAGCGAAAAAAGAAAAAAGAACAAAAAATCATCGAGGAAAGACACCCCAAGACACTGCGGGAAATGCTCATGGGAGCCTCCTAATGAATACAGATATCGCTATTCTTGAAATTCGTGGCGCCACAGGTGGCGATGAAGCCAAAATCTGGGCCGCTGATCTTCTGCGGATGTATACCAAATATGCTGCATCCTTAGGATTCAAATCAGAAATTGTTGACGAAGGAGTAGTAAGGTTAGTCGGCCCCAATGCTTATAATCTCTTCAAATTCGAAACAGGAGTCCACAGAGTCCAAAGAATCCCCAAAACAGAAAGATATGGTAGAATTCATACATCCACAGCCACAGTTGCAGTCCTTCCCGAGATAGAGGAAACCCAAGTTTATATAAATCCGGGAGATCTGGAGTGGGAATTCTATCGAGCAGGCGGCAAAGGCGGCCAAAATGTCAATAAAGTTTCTACAGCAGTACGCTTAAAACACAGGCCTTCCGGTATTGTGGTTGCCGCTCAAACAGAAAGATACCAGGAACAAAATAGACGTATCGCCCTATCACTTCTTCGCGCCAAAATTTGGGAAATAGAGGAAGAGAAGCGCATACAGACTGTTGGCAATGCCAGATCGCTCATAGGACGAGGCATGAGATCAGAAAAAATAAGAACCTACAATTTCCCCCAAAACAGAGTCACAGATCACCGCATTGGAAAAAGCTTTCATAACCTAGAGGATATAGTGGATGGGAAGATGGAAAAAATTATTTCCCATTTTACTCTCCCTCAAACTCCCCCAGCACCACTTTTATAGATTTCGTTTCTCCATTTCTCCATATATCAAGTGTCACAGTATCCCCAATTTTTTTCTTGGCAATAATATTAGCTAGTCCTCCATCCGCCTCAGTTATCTTTTTGCCATCAATTTTGGTGATAATATCTTCATTTTCTACACCGGCTTTCTCAGCTGGAGAATCTAACACCACTTCTTGTACATACGCTCCTTCCGGCACTTCATTTATTATTGCCAAGTCTCGCGTAATCAGCTTATACCTTACACCCAAATATGGCCGCTGAAAGCTGCCTGTATTATTGAAATTGGACAAAGATTCCTTCACCACATTTATCGGTATGGCAAATCCTATATTTTGTCCGGCTGATGATACCGCAGTATTTATGCCCACTACCTGACCTGATGAATTAAGAAGCGGTCCACCGCTATTTCCCGGATTGATCGCCGCGTCTGTTTGAATAACATTATCCAGTCTTTCAACATACCCTTCAAATGGTGAACCCGCCGTTATTCCCCTCCCGAGTCCCGATACTACTCCTACTGTAACCGTATTACGAAACTCCCCAAGTGCAGTTCCTATAGCAATAGCCATCTGACCTACTTTTATTCTGGATGAATCCCCCATCGTCACGGTCTTGAGCCCGGTAGCACTTATCTTGAGTATTGCCAGATCATTGGTAGGATCTCTATATATCCTCTCTACATCATAAGTCTTATCATCTTTTGTAATTACTTTATATTTAGCCCCAGTATCGGATACTACATGTTTATTGGTTACTATCAGTCCATCGCTTGATACCACAAATGCCGATCCTATATCCTGTTCCACATTTTGGGATCGTCCCTCAGAGGGAAAAGAAAAAGGATCAAAAGGATCTGTTTCAAATATACTCCCCAAAGATCTTGTTTTACTTATGGAAATAGTCACAACAGATGGAGAAACATCTTCTACTACATTGGTTACCAAAGACTCCTCACTGACAATTTTCAGATTTTCCGAAATACTGGGTGGAAGTACTGGCTGGTTTGGTAGAAATCGTCCTATCGTTCCCCAGTTAAATCCCAAGGATCCCGAAGATATAATCACAGCAACAAGTATTACTCCCAATGATAAAAATGTTAAAAATCTTTTCATTTTGTCAGCATTTCTATTGCTTTATCCAACTGTTCATCACTTTCCGCCTCAGGTGTCTGCGCACTTGCTGTAGCTTCCTCATTTTCCACTACCAGATCAGGTTTTATGCCGCTGCCATTCACCCATTTGCCCGATGGAAGAAGCCACTTGGCTATGGTTATATGAAGCCCCGCACCTGCTGGGAGCTCTTGTACATCTTGTATAGAACCTTTACCAAATGTAGTTTCTCCGACAAGTTTAGCTCCAATCCTATCACGTAGTGCCCCAGCCACTATCTCAGATGCCGATGCACTCCCTTTATTTACAAGTACCACCACAGGAATATCAATTAGTTTACCCGTTCGATTGACGTTGAAGTTTTTCTTCACTTCGCCTGTGGACTCCTGGGTCACAATATTCCCATTTTCCACAAATTCTGATGCTATATAGACAGCTCCGGACAAATATCCTCCAGGATTATTACGAAGATCCAAAACCAGTCCCTTTATTTCCCTATTATTATCATTTTTGAGCCTGGCCTCTATCTCTTCCACTGCTTTATCCCATTCATTATTGGACTTATCGCCAAACTGCGAAAGCTTAAGGTATACCACTTTACCGCGTCCGCTATCTTTCATCTCCCACTCCACAGATGGTACATTGATAGTATCCCGCACTACAGAAACATCACGGGTCTTTTCCTCATCTTTTCTTAAAATAGTTAAGACTACTTTAGTACCTTTCTGACCCCTAATAGCAGATACAGTCTCAGGCAATGTCCAATCAGCCGTGTCTTTACCATCCACTTTTACTATCCAATCTGAAGCACGAAGTCCAGCTTTTTCCGCTGGCGTTCCCTTAAGAGGAGCTACCACAATGATCTTTTTATCTTTCACACCCAGTTGTGCGCCAATCCCCTCGAAGTGACCGCCCAAGCTGTCTTTACTCTCTTTATTCTGTGATGGAGGCAGAAAAACTGTATATGGATCGCCCAGTGCTGATACCATACCCGATATGGCACCATACACCATTTTGGACGGATCAATAGCTTTTTTATCAATATAACTTTCTTCAAGTCTGCGCCAGACATCCCAGAAAAGACTGAAATCGACATTTTTTGATGGAGGCGGAGTAGTATTGACTACTTTGGGACGGCCTGAGGGGATAAAGGATGTATCGCTATTTCTCCCATAATTGACACCCACTCCAAAAGACAACACTACCAATGTAAGTCCTAGAAGTATATTTCTTATAGAAGTTGCTTTCATTCTTGTATTATGACAATATAAAAATTCTCTTAAGCGGCGGATCAGCTACTGCTTCCCTGCCGGACAGACTGCTCATTTTATCAAAAGTGCTTTTACTTACCAATACATAATCCAAACTGATTTCATCAGGAATCTTTGTCGCTATTATTCCGGCTCCGCCTAAAGCATCTATCTTTGAAAGAGCTGCTGGTGTAATTTCTGCAGCCAAAATAATTGCCTTGTGTATATCCTCAGTTACCTCCAAAACACCCACCTGCTCTCCCCCGATAAACTTAAGTCTCCCTGCCATTCGCTCACCCCTGCTTTTTTCACCACTATATTCCTCCCCCTCACATTCCAATTCTATATGTTTGTGTTTAATTTCTTTGATAACACCGGAAACAGGCGGATAGATCTTCTTTTCTTTATGCTTATTTTCACGAAATACTATAAGTCCCTCTTCCAGATCTATATCCTCGATAAATCCATCAGCCGGACTCTTTACAGTAATTGTCGAGAGCATTCCTTTCTTTAGGGCAATCACATCATCTTTTTTTATCGGGCTGTCAGAACTAACTGTCATATATTTTATGATTTTTTGGGGATTTACCTTGAGCATTTTGGCAAGTTGTATTATGATTGGTGCGGAGTGACTTTCTACTGAAGCGATCGGGTCTTTCTGATCTACTTTTTCCCCTACTTTTACCAAAATAGAAGATTTTTCGGGTAGTTTTACATCAATGGTTATTTTCATGAGAAATCTAACTAGGGTCGAACTATGTATGAGAAAAGAGCTAAATATCTAGCCCTCTTAACAGTTGTTGTAAGTATTCTCTGGTGTTTATTGCATAGACCGCTTCGCAGTCTGGACAAGATTTTTCCCCGATCAGATACGAATTTCTGCACGGTTGGCAGATCAGAAATTATCGGCTCCATTTTATTGCTACAAAAATAACAAAACCTTATCTTAGGAAATCTTTTTGTCCTGGTCTGTCTTCTTATCATATTATTTTTAATTTTCTATAACTATCAACTATAAACTAAAAACTATAAACTAAAATGGTATATCATCAGGATTAATATCCTCAGACACTGGCGCACTTACCACTACTTCTTCCTTCTTTTCCTCAGTCTCTTCTGCTTTCTTTGCTGATTTTCTTGTTTTTTTTGCACTTGTGTCATCTGCAACTGCCTGGTTATTTGACACATTCGTCATAGGCGAAGAAACTGGAACTGCTGCAACAGGTGCCTCGTTTACTACCTGACCTCCACCCATGGGTGCACTTGACATACCCTCTCTATATCCAGCCGTTTTCTTCGAATCCAGGATAATCATATCCTCAATCACTATTTCTGTAGTTGTCCTTTGTGTATTGTCTTGCGCCGTCCAGGTACGGGTAGACAGTCTTCCTTCCACATAGATTTTTCTGCCCTTAGAGAGGAGCTGACTGCAGAGTTCTGCCAATTTGTTCCATGAAACTATTCTATGAAATTCTGTTTCTTCTTTCGTTTCCCCGGATTGTGTAGTCCAGGATCTGTTTGTTGCCAGTCCAAATGTGCAAACTGCTGTACCTGATGGTGTATATCGCAGTTCCGGATCCCGAGTCAGATTGCCTATAAGCTGCACTTTATTCAAAGACCTTACTGACATTTTTATTTCTCCTTAGCAATCTTTTTAACTTCTTTCTTTGGCACTTTTTTTACTATTTCAGACTTAAGAACTAGAAAACGAAGTATTTCAGGTGAGGCTTTCAGTTTATCATGAAATTCTTTTACTTTTCCGGATTCGAGGGAAAATTGTAAAAATCTATAAACTCCTTCTTTTTCCTTGTTTATAGCATAAGCCAAAGTTTTTTTACCCCAATCTTCTTCTTTGGTCACTTTGGCCTGCTTTTCTTTCAGGAGTTTAAGCACAGAGCTCGAAGACTTTTTGGAAGCCTCTTCATCAGCCTTGCTAATATAAATCAAATCGTAATATGAAACCATGCCGCTTAGTATATCAAAAATGAATGAATTTGAAAATAGGAAATATTTCAGGCATTCACTTTAAACTCCACTACATCTCCATCCTGCATCACATACTCTCTCCCCTCCATCCTCACCTTTCCTATTTCCCTTGCTTTTCCCCATCCGCCAAGTGACACAAACTCATCAAAAGATATCACATCCGCCTTTATAAATCCTTTTTCAAAATCCGTATGGATCACTCCGGCAGCCTCAGGTGCCGACATACCCCCGCGTATTGTCCACGCCCTTACTTCCTTCTCACCTGCTGTCAAAAAAGATATTAAACCAAGGGTTTTATAAGCCAGTTTTATAAGCCTATCCAGACCCGATTCTTCCATACCTAATTCTTTCAAATAAGTTTTTTGATCATCATCAGAAAGACTGGACAATTCTGATTCTATTTTTGCAGAGATTGGAAAAACAGCATGACCATCTATAGTAATATCTTTTTTTAGATCACCCTCAGATACGTTTGCGACATATATCATCGGTTCTATCGTCAGTATCTGCAGATCTTTTACCTCAGCTTTCTCCTCATCACTAAGTACCACATCCTTTGCCAAAATTCCTTTGTTCATCTCTGTAATGAGTTTTTCCATAGCCTGCACCTTTTTCTGCCCCGCCGGATCTCTGCCCATCTTATCTTTTGCCCGCTTAAGACTCTCAAGATCCGCCAGTATAAGCTCGCTATTTATTATTTCCCTATCCCTTTTGGGTTCCACACTTCCTGCTACATGCACAACATCCCCATCAGTGAAATACCGCACCACGTGGCATATCACATCCACTTCACGTATATGTGAAAGAAATTTATTTCCCAATCCCTCCCCCTCTGACGCTCCTTTTACAATTCCCGCAATATCCACAAACTTCACCGTTGCCGGCACTTCCGGCGGCAGTTTATCCATTTTTACTTCAGCCTTTGTTATCTCCGCCAGTTTTCTTAGACGCGGATCCGGCACCGGCACTACCCCGATGTTTGGCTCAATTGTGGCAAATGGATAATTGGCCACAAAGGCCGTCTGCCGCTTAAGCAGTGCATTAAATAGCGTCGATTTCCCCACATTCGGCAGTCCAACAATTCCCACAGATAAATTCATAATTTGACAAAATTCTTAAAAATGGTAAAATATAAGTACTAAAATCGCCTGTGACACCGCAAGGTCTTCGCAGGCTTTTTTATTGCTTTTTATCCCTTTTTATAAATTTAGTTAAGTCTGCCTTTGTTAGAAGGCGAGATGCAGAACAATTAGCCACCATCGCAACGCTCGGTTTGTGAGAGAAACCAATATATTCTATTGATTTCCCTTTTTCCTTTGCTTTGAGGATAGCCGGTAATAAATCAGTATCAGACGAAACAAGAATAACTTTATCGCATAAATTCTCATACGTTGCAACGAGAATATCGACAGCGATATTTACATCAACGCCCTTTTCATGATATTTCCCGTCAGTCTTCATTAAGTATCCTAACGAATAAGTATAACGATGCCTTTTAAGATGGGCTAAAAGTTTTCTCTGGTTATTAAATAGAATCTGGGTTTTCTCGGTTCCATCCGTTCGTATTTTCCCAACATAATACGTTGCTTTGACAACTTCATTTTCTTCACCGCCAAGCATCTTCGTAAAGCCGGAAAAATCAAAATTAAGTAGATCATGAAGATCTAAATCTTTCAGTTTGAAATAAAAATTGCTTCCGTCGATAAGAATAATACACTTTGATTTTCGTGTTTTTGCTTTCTTCCTATTCAATTCTTTCAAAATAATCCCATCATTTATTTTTAAACCATTCTTTTTTGCAATGGAAAAAATAGTTTGTAAATAGTCATCCTCATAAACAGGCTGTAACCCCTCATCCGACTTCTTATCCTTCAAATAATAATAGGTTCCCATATGGATGATATTATAGCAAATAAAGAGAAAGGTGAAGAAATTATTTACCTAATTCGACAATTTATCAAAACCGAGGCTAAACCAGAACCGTCCCCATTAAGTCCCCAATGAATTCATATTAACCTCTAGTTCTATCTGATTATCTACCGAAGAGTTATAAAGATTAAGATTAATGATAATAAAGTAAATTCGTGCATTATTAATATCTATGTAATTATGACCATTAATGTTACCCGTGGCATTTAACATCTTTATTTTCTTGTTAATTTTATTAAAAATAACACAGAAACCCTCATGCAAATTAAGGTCCCTTATTCTCTTTTCCACCTGGTTAAATACCTCACGGATTGAGCTTTTATCCTTAAAAAATTTACCTTCTGCTAAAAGAATATTTGGTTGTCTTTTATCATTATAACCTACTCGAATAGCTAAATTATCAATCCTCCCAGAAGGAACATTAGTTTCGTAAAGGGAATAATTAAAAAATCCACTATTAAATAAATACCTGCTCAAATGAGATTTGGTAATTTCGAGCTCACCTTTTAAAGATAGAATCCTTTCTCTATCAAACCACTCACAAAGCGTTTTATATCTGTCAAGAGTATATATTGCGCTAAGAGTATAATTTAGTTTCAACTCAATATATAAAATAATTGGCTTAATACATTCCTCAAAAAAAATATTTTTATTCCTTTCTTCTGCGCCAATACCGGTATCTGGATTTATAAAATTGTTTATAAAATTAGGTTCTCTTAAAGCAGTTTTTAGGTAAAAGAGACAATAAGCTACTTGCTCATCATAAGTTTTTATTTCGTTTCTAACGGCATTAAGGCTAAAATTCTCAAAATTTTTTAATTGATTTAATTTGCTTTTTATATGCTGATTATTTGAAAGCAATGTATTTATAATTATAGAAATCTCTGAATCGTTTTCTAAGAAGTTTAGAAAGATTTTAATGTTATAATTTTGAAAGAAAAATCGTCCACTCGACTTTAAAAACTCAGCTATGGATTTTAGCTTATTTATCGTGTGGTTTTCAAAATACATTTAATCTCCTCTAGACAAATAAATTCACGTGCCTATTATAGCAGAAAATGAAATTTCAAGTCCTTGACTTAGGACTTCCAAAGAGATTACCATAAGTAAATCATGGCAACTACTGATACTAGTACTACTCCCGAAGGCATGTGCCCCAAATGCGGCAATCCTCTGGCGGAAGTAACTACCACTAAATCAGGACGCAAACTCCAAAGATGCTCAACAGGCTCTTGGGATCCTGAGTCGAAAAAAACCGTCGGTTGTGATTATGTCAAATGGTTTGACATACCAGTCCAGGAACTGGATGAAAAATGCCCCAAATGCGGCAATCCCCTCGTCCTTGCTACCACCAGGTTTGGTAAAAAGATGAAGAAATGTTCAACTAATCAGTGGGACAAAGTGACCAAAAAGGCTACAGGCTGTGATTATATAGAGTGGATCAATGGAACTACAGAGCCTCTGGATGAGATTTGTCCCGAGTGCGGCAATAAACTTGTTCTTTACACTACCAATTCAGGAAAAAAGATGAAAAAGTGCAGTACATCCGGATGGGATAAGGTGGAAAGAGTTGCTACAGGATGTACATACGTCCAGTGGTTGAAAGCAAGCGAAGTTGCTGCACCACCATCCACAGGTGAAGAATTTCTGCCTCCCGAGCCTTCCGAATTCCAAAAATAATTTCTCATTTATTTCTCCATCGCTGATTTGCGAAGATTCGGGGACATTTTTTCTATAGCATAGCGAAGAGCAGTCCGGGGCATCTTACGTTTATTCTTCATCACAAAATCATAAATTTTCTTCTCGTGTGCTTGACTGGCTGCTTTCAGCATCCAGCCATAGCCTTTCTGCACCAGATCATCTTTGTCTTCCAACAAACTATTAGCGATTTGCATTATTTCATTCAAAAACTTGCCTTTTCTTGCTGGAATAATTAGACTCACTGCTGCGGCCCGCTTCATCCACCTATTGGAAGACTTAGTCCATTTTTTCAGTCTCTCAATATGCTCAGGATACATTTCTACCAGTGTACCCACAGCATGATTACACAGCGTATCGCACTCTGCCCAATTGTCTATATATTTTTCTATCCACCTTTCAAACACATCTATATCAGAAGATTGATATTGTTTATTTATGAAGTAAGCCCAATGTGCCGCTACCATCGCTTCCTCAATATATCCGGATTTCAGAAGTTCTTCACAAAAACCAAAAATTTCTTTTTTATTAAGACCCTTGATGGATACAAATTTATCCTTCGCTATCTTCTGGGTCTTTGGCATCGTCACACCATAAAATCTCACTTCTTCCTTGAAAAACCTCTTACCACTAGAAAGCGTCTTCTCATCACTGGCTTCTTTAAGCGCCTTCCGCACATCTTCTATAATATTTTTCATATTTTATTTACTTTTCAAAGCAGCGTTTTGGAAAAGCGTACTATACATAAGCGCATCTTCAGCTTTTCTTACATAATCTCTAGATTGCAGTGATCGCTCCATATCATCAAGTAATTTAGCAACATACGGCTTCACTTTACGAGTGTCTATTTCTTTTTTTCTTTTGAGTGCTTCTTGGGTAAATCTATCTGCCATCTTATATGATTTTCGATAGAGTCCCAAAGAAACTCGATCCAAATCCATAGCCAGCGAGGAAAGAGATATATAAGTATTCATAAAATCTCATGAAAAAAATATTCCGTAAGTTCTTTAAATATTTTTTGCACTTGAGTATCCTGAATATATCTATCTCGATTATTATCTGTGGGACGGATGTTAATAAATGAATTATAATCAATTTCTTTTGTTTCTATATCTATTCCCCCACCCCATAGATCCGATTGCTTAGAGCCTTTATCAAGAAGTATTTTCTCTGATTCAAAATGACGATCAGCTCCTGCCGAGCAAATTCTTTGTTTAATATCGATTACTGTCTTTATATAGACATCAAATTGCTCTTTAAGCTTGTCGATTTCATCCTTTGTAAAGGGCTTACTCTTCGTAATAATCACAAAAAGATTATAGCAGATACTCTAAGTTAATTATTCCCGTTTCAAAAATCCAAATTACTTTACGCCAAAAAGCATTTATTTTCATATAAAACAAAAGTCTCGAAGAAGTCACTCTCGTAGGATTAGGACTAATTGGCGAAGAAAAACTTATATCCTCCATTACCGGCAACCTCCCGATGCTAAGATAAAACTATGCTACTATATATTTATGCCTACTCTTGCTCTCTGGTCTCTTATAGGACTCATATCAATAGTCGTTATAGTTCATATCACCTCTTTTATTTTCAATATTCTTGATGACCGCTTCTATAGCATCTTCCATATTATCGGTCCGATATTATCAGTATTTTTCTTTTATTCTTTCTTCAATAATTATTTGATCTCCATTATTCTCACTCTATGTATAGGCATTCTTTGGGAAATTTTTGAATATTGCGAGTGGAAATTTATACTCAAAAAGAAAAAATATAAACCGGATCCGGTAGATACCAGAAATGATCTCGTTCTGGACTTTCTCGGATCTCTCATCGGTGTCCTCTTTCTTTCTTTGCTACCGAAATAATTTAATCTTTTCCCACATGTGCTAAAATATGCCCATGAAACAGATTGTCACGGCTGTCTTTATCATCATACTTATAGTCAGCATCATCATCCTTGCCTTTACCATAAATCAAGTTCAGAATGAAGATCAGAGGCTAAGAAATGACATGCTGTATCGTACAACACTTCTTGCCGAAAGCTTGCAGGAAACCGTCGAACCCAATTTTGTTACCAAATCAGAAGATTCCCTCCAAAGTGTTGTCGATAAATTTACCGACCGTGAAAGATTTGCGGGCTTGGGAATTTATGACAATAAAGGCCAGACTATAGCCGCCTCAACCACTATTCCGGAAGCCACAGCCAGTGCCCAAAAGATCATAGCCGAAGCCATGGATTCGGACATAGCCATAGGTGATTTCACAACTTTCGGTAACAGAAAAGTGTATGCTCTTGCAGTACCTCTTCATGATGAAAAAAGCGTTGTCGGAGCCTTACTTGTGGTCCAAAACGCGGGATATATAGATGATAGGTTAAGTGAAATATGGAAAAATAATTTCATTAGATTCCTTCTGCAGGCATTCTTATTATCACTCGCCACATTGCTTTTGATCCGCTGGATAATTTATAAGCCTATCATAAACCTTGTCGAGACACTAAAGCAGGCAAGATCCGGAAACATACCCCAGAATTCCCAAGGTTTAACCGGTTCTTTTTTCTTCAATCCGCTTCAAAAAGAAATTTCCAACATTCAGCAAAGCCTTATTCAGGCAAGACTTACAGCTAGTGAGGAAGCAAAAATAAACTTGGAAAAACTCGATTCTCCTTGGACTTCAGAGCGTCTGAAACAGTTCGTAAAAGTACTTTTGAAAGATCAAACCATCATCGTAGTGTCCAATAGAGAACCATATATTCACACTAAATCAGGCAATCATATTAATTATCATTTTCCCGCCAGCGGCATGGTTACAGCCATAGAACCAGTCATGCAATCCACAGGCGGCATATGGATTGCCCATGGCAGTGGTAATGCCGACAAACTGGTAGTGGATCAGGATGATAAACTGGCAGTACCTCCTGATGATCCGAAATATACATTAAAAAGGGTATGGCTGACAGATGAAGAAGAAAAAGGATACTATTATGGATTTTCCAATCAGGCGCTCTACCCTCTTTGTCTCATGGCTCATACCCGGCCAATTTTCAGCAAAGAAGACTGGGAGCAATACAAAAGGGTAAACGGCAAATTTGCCAGAACAGTTCTGTCCGAGATCAATCACCTTAGCAAACCCGTAGTTTTTATACAGGATTTCCATTTTTCACTGCTGCCCAGAATGATAAAAAACAGCCGACCGGATGCCATCGTAGGTCTATTTTGGCATATCCCCTGGACTAGCGCTGAATCTTTCAGTATTTGTCCCTGGAAAAAAGAAATACTAGACGGCATGCTGGGAGCTGATCTTATCGGATTTCATACACAACTTCATTGCAACAATTTCATAGAAACAGTCGGAAGAGATCTGGAATCTCTTATTGATTACGAACATTTCACTATCACCCGCAACGAACACACTTCTCTTTTGAAGCCGTTTCCCGCAAGTATTGCGTTTTCTGATGGATTGCAAAGCCAAATTTCCTCTGATGAAGAAAAAGATAGCGCTAAAAAACTTCTGAAAAAATTGGGAATAAACTCCAACCATATCGGAGTTGGTGTAGACAGAATGGATTATACCAAAGGTATCCTGGAACGCATAAAAGCTATCGAACTTTTTTTAACTAAATATCCGCTGTATAGAGAAAAATTTACTTTTATACAAATTTCACCTCCATCAAAAAGTAAAATAAAAAAATATCAGGAATTTTCCTCTCAGGTAGAGAAAGAAATCACCCGGGTAAATTCATTGTTTAAAACCAAAAACTGGAAGCCTATACTGATAATTAACCGGCATCACAGCCACGAGGAACTCAACCGGTATTATAAACTCGCCAATTTTTGCATGGTTACTTCCCTACATGACGGGATGAATTTAGTCGCCAAAGAATTCATTGCCGCGAGAAATGATGAAAAAGGAGTTCTTATATTAAGTCAGTTTACGGGAGCTTCCAAAGAACTTAAAAATTCAATTATTGTCAACCCATATAGCGGCGAGCAAACAGCCGAAGCCATTCATGAAGCAATAACTATGACACCCTACGAACAGACTAAGCGTATGAAAAAATTAAGAGATTCAGTAAAAAATCACAATATCTACCGCTGGTCAGCAGAATATCTGAAAACACTTGTAAGCCTAGCCTAGCTGATAATTTATTTCTCTTCGCCTTTGTAGAAATTATAATAAAGTACCGGGATAATAAAGAGCTTCAGAGCTCCTGTAAAAAGCAGTCCGGCAATGATCGCTCCCCCGAGTCCCCTCCACAAAGGATCAGCAATAGTAATAGGTATAAGTCCGGCTATCGTCGCCAAAGATGTCAAAAGTACAGGCTCCAGTCTACTGGATGCCGCATCGGCTATAGACTGGTGAAGTGATAGTCCGTGTGCCCTGTTCTCATTTATCTTCTCAAGTACTACTATCGCATGTCTCATCACTATGCCAAAAAGGGCTAGAACTCCAATAAGCGCTGTAAACGAAAGAGGAACTCCCACCAAGGCAAATATATAAAGTACTCCAGCTACAGATATAGGTATCATAAGCATGGCAATAAATGCCTGACGGAAAGATCCAAATTCTATCACCATAGTGATAAGTATAAGCATGAATGAAAGTCCCATAGCGGTAAGTATTGAATTTACCGACTTCTCATTTTCCTCATTTACTCCCCCGGTCTTCCATTCATAACCACTTGGTAGGGAAAGTGTATTGGCATACGAAAGCAATTTTGCATTTTTTTCCGGCACATTTACCCCAGCAGTCACACCCCCAAAAACTGATATTGACCTCTTCTGGTCTTCCCGCGTAATCGTTGTCGGATTGTATTCCAGCTTGAAATTTCCCAATGATGACAATGGTACCGATCCTCCGGTTGGTCCCATCAAGGGAATTTCAATAGCTGTAATTGTCTCCAAAGGCTTATTATCATAAGAATTTACCCTAAAAACTATTTCTTCCTCATCCTCACCAAACAGTACTTTATCTAGACTAAATCCCGATGCATAAATCCTAAGCCATAAAGAAATTGTATCGACAGTCAAACCGGCCTCAACTAACTTGGTTTTATCAGGTACAAATACCACTTTACTCGTCCCGGGTTTTATTGATTTTTCTACATTTATTACTCCCGGCTCTTTACTCAAGAATTCCACTATCCTTTCTGCCCGATCATTTAGTATCCCCAGGTCCTCCCCCAATAGTTGTATCTGTATCTCAGCCCCTACCGGCGGTCCGCCGCTTTGCTCAATGACTGATATTTTACCCCGGGTATAATCACTGAATCTATTTCTTATATTCTGGGCTATTTCAGATGAGGTTATACTTCTATTTTCATTCTTGGTCAAATGCAATGTAAAAAGTATAGCATCGGGTTCACTGTCTCTTTGTCCCGTGGGCTGTATAACTTGCCCTACTTCAGCTACCATATAGGTAGTTTCCGGAGTTTCCCTCAGTCTATCTGCCAAATATATAGTTTCCTCTGTTACATATTGATTAGTAAGTCCTGAAGGCATATCCACAGCTACATACAAAATCTCAGCATCCTCTTTGGGGAAAAATTCATTTTTCACCAGTCCCAAAGGAACAAGTAAATAAGCAAGTATCGTAAATGCCGCTATAGCAATAATAGTTCTCTTTCTTGAGCCGGCATTACTGAGTACTTTTTCTATTACCCTTCTATATGCTTCACTTAAGTATTCAATATTTATTAGCCCGTGATCAAAAATATGCTTTATTCTTTGTACAAAATGATTGGCTTTTCTATTATTTTCTATATATTCTTTATATTTTCCATAAAAACTTCCCCTGCTTCTTACCAAAACATACAAAAGAAATAAAGAAGCTATGAGTATAAATGGTAGAATTAAATTTTTAGCTGATAAAAGTATAAATATTGCAGAAAAAGTGAGTACACCCAAAACAGCCAATAAAACTCTCACCCTGTGGGGAAATTGCGGTTTCAGAAATACTATCATAAGGGGTATAGTGATAAAAACTGAAATAAGAGTCGATATAAGCATTGTGGTAGTCACCACAATAGGAATGGATTTTATAAATACTCCAATAATTCCACTTGCAATAAGTAGTGGCACAAATCCCCATATGGTGGTAATAGCTGATGACCAAAGTGGAACTATAAAATCTCTCCAGACCATTATCCCCGTTTCATATGGGCTAAACCGGCCTGTCTTGTAATACCTCGTCATGGCCGCAACGACCACTATAGTATCGTCTATCAAAATACCCAAAGTCAGAAGGAGTGAAAATACTGTCAGGAAATTAAGAGTGAGTCCCAGAGCTTGCATCACCGCAAAAGTTCCCAAAAATGTCAAAGGTACAGTGACATTGGATATAATTCCTTGCCTTAAACCCAAAAATATCAAAAGAAGTAAAAACACCAATATACTTGTATTGAAAAATTCACCATACAAACTTCCAAACTGTTCATCTATTAGTTCTGCCGTATTCATGACAGAATAAAGACTAAATGCTCCACCATATTTGGCTATTTCTTCATTCACCACCGGCTCCGTCACTTTAAAAGCTTCATCAATATTTACAGTCGACTTTTTAAAGACAAAAAATTGCACCGCTCTTTCTGCTTTTTTCACTGGACTTGCAATATATGTATTGGTCTGTCCGGGCTTAGATCTGGAAGATATCTGGGCGATATCACCCAACCGAACACTCGTCTCCCCCACATTTACACGCAGGTTTCTTATATCATCCACTGTAATAATTTCCTCATTTATAGATAGTGAAAATGATGAATTTGAGGAATTTACAATACCGGCTGGATAAGACTTAGCAGCCGTCTGTATAAGCCTGGAAATAGTTATTGGAGAAAGATTATATTCCCTGGCGCGGACTAGATCGACCACCACATCTATAGTTTGATCATCAAGTCCAGACGTACTCACCCTATCTATCTGGTCAATATTTTCTATTTCTTTTTTCAAACTTTCCGCAAATCTCATAAGAGACGCACTATCAGATTTGCTTGTCACCGCAAACGTCCACACAGGTTGATCTTCAAAATCTATAGATTGCACCCTTGGGTCTTGGGCTTCCTCAGGAAGTGTAGCGACCCGATTTACCAGACTCTGCACATCACTCTCTGCAGTCTTAGGATCAACTTCCGATCTAAACATAAGCGTAATGATAGATACACTTTCCCGCGATACAGAACTCATTGTATCTAGTCCGGAAACACCTCCCAATTCTCTTTCTATTGGTACAGTAAGCAGCTGTTCCACATCAGAAGGTCCAGCGCCGGGAAGTACAGTGCTAACTATCACAAGGGGTATTTTAACTTCGGGATTTAACCTGCGGGGAATACTAACAAAGCTATATACTCCCAAAAAAATTATGGCCAAAATAAGAAGTATAGGTATGCGCACATTGGCCAAATATTTTGCAGGAAAAGAAGAAAGCAATTTGGGGTCAAATTTCAGTGTACCCAAATACGAGGGATTTACTTTTTTCATGGTTTCACCTTGATCTTATCTGCTGCTATAACAGATCTATCCAAAATCACCCTATCATTACCCTTTAACCCCTTTTTTACTTCTACAAAGCTGCCATATACATCACCCAAATCTACAGATTGGACCCGTGCACTGCCATCTTTTACTAAAAACACATAACTCTCCGCTTGTGTCTGATAAACAGCATCAATTGGAATATACGGAACAACAGCGGTAGTATCGAAATAACCTATGGGGATATCTACCTGTATAAAACCCTTCTCCGTAAGTTCACCCGAGTATTGATCAGGTATTGGGTAATAAATTCCATACAAAGTACCCTTTATAGCATCATTAGTTACATATGACGGAAAACTTTTGTACGTTGTTCTACTGCTTATATGAAGTACACTTTCTTCAAGTCTGGAGACTTTATTTGCTATATCAGCTGAAACGTACGCTATTCCCACAATCGGATCACTTCCTATTTCGGCAGTTAGTATCATCAGTTCCTGCCCCGGGTTTACAGCTTGACCAATTTTCACTGAAATTCGCTCAACTGTGGCATTAAAGGGAGCAGACGGAAACATCATCGCCTCAGTCACCCTTGCTATGTTAAGTTGTATCCTGCTTACTTCTCGATTTACATCTAGCATTTTTTCCTGAAGCTCAAGTTGCTTTAGGACAATTTCACGATTTAAATCTGATATTTGCGCCGGCGGATTGTCTCCGGAGACATTAAATTCGGATAGCCTTATGGCTTGTTTCGCCTGATTGTTAGCCGCCAGAAATTGTGATTTTATTTGCTTTCCCGCGCGAACCAGGTCAGTATTATTTAGAGCCTCCTGCTGTGCAATATATTCATCCTGAGCGGTTAATATCTGATCATTCAGATCAATAAGCGATTGTGTTTCAGATATAGATTTATCAGTAATACTTCGAAGTTCGTCAGCACTCACATCTACTTTTTCTGCTACTTCCTTTTGATTCTTGATAATATCTTTCTGGATATCATAAGTGGCAACTACATTGTTATACTGAGTCTCTGCAAGTTGTCTCTGCAGTGAAAAGGCATTACCTCCCTGATAATTAGAAGAAAGTCCAAGAAGTGTTTGTCCCTTTAAAACCCCAAAACCAACATCCGTATTTATAAACTGGACTACACCGGGGGTTAATGCAGTTATTCTTATCACTCCGGATTTTTCCACTTGAGCCTGCACCGTAAGTTTGGGAGCACTCCCTATAGTATACACACTTACTTCTTTGACAGGAGTTTCCGGCTTCTTATCCTCTACTTTTGCACCTCCCAAAATATTGCTAATTACTATCAATACAAATAGTATTCCCAAAGTAATGAAAAAACTGCGAAAGGGATTTTTGTCTATGTAATTTAGAACTCTTTTCCTTTGTAAGCTGGTGGCACTTTTTACTCCATTTCGAAATCGTCGGAAATTTTCAAAAACAGACTGCAGGTATTTCATAGAATACGAGCAGGAAAAAGCATTATAGGATATCTAGGAGACAAAATCAATTGAAAAAGATTATTGTGATAGGAAATTTAGAAGGATAAGAGATCTAGAACCCGATCGACAGCCGAAGGAACAGTGGCAGAAACAATTTCACCAGTTTCCGCCGAGACCACTACCTCTTTTTCTATTTGTACAGGTATAAATCCAAGCAGTTTTTGATCAGATATTCCATTTATTTCATAAATAGGTATATCATTTGCTTCACCCAGTGTAATAATCTGCTCAACCGCCCCTCCACCAAGTCTATTTACTACATTGGAAGCAATCATATTTTGTATTGCCGCATCAGGAAGTACAGCTACAGCTTTCACGCCCGCAGGCGTTGTGACGTAGAGAGTATTGGTAGCAAGATCTATAGAAAGTGGAAAATCTGTCACAGCACCGGCATTTCCTCTTTGTAAAAAGAATCTATCCCCACCAGCTGTTGCAACTTTTATACCATCTTCCGCCAATCTTTCATCAATCTTTAGAAGTGTATCATCTTCAAGTTCTACTTCAGTCCCATCTTCCTGCTCAGCTTTTATTATCACCCTATCATCTCTATATTCTAGTCTGGTTTTGATGCCACCGGAGGTGATATCTATTCTTGTTCTGCCATCTTTAGTTCGCGTCCGGATTCTCTCATTCTCCGAAAGTCTTATATCAGTTTTAGTTTCATCATCTTTTGTTTGAGTCCTGAAACGCACACTCGAGTCTTCAGTCTCATTATCATCTTCCTCCCCTCCGCGGTTTTCACTATTACCCACATTTATTACCTTTATATCGGATGGTAAATTATTGGAACCGTCCGTACTGGAAGAATCATTATTACTCCCTGACGTATCCGATGATCCGCTACCACTTCCCGACCCTGAATCGGAACTGCCCGAAGATCCGCTGGAATCGGATTTATCCTCATCATCATCGTCGTTTCCACCGTGAGCAATAAGTGTCTGACTTCCCAAGACTCTATTTTCGGCAAGCGTCACTACCACTTTGGCAACCATCAGAATCCCCAATATTGAAGCAATAATAAGAAAAAATGGGCTGAATAATAGAGGGTTTGTAGGTGTATGTTTCCTTTTTTTCATCCTGATACTAGTAAAATATATTTTCTATATCTCTGTCAAGTCCTGCCTAATTTAACAAAACAATCACCAAGTTTAAAATAAATGCAAAACTTACCCACAAAATATAAGGAATAAGAATCATACTGGCCAGTTTAGATATTTTTCCAAAAAGATGAATTGTGACAAAAATACTCATCCATAGAGCCAGAATATCCAGAAGTGCCAGCGTAGGATTCCTCATGCCAAAAAATAATACTGACCAAAATACATTAAACCCCAGCTGCAACATAAATACTCCCACAGCCTCATGTTTGAGTTTCTTTTTGGAGCTTAAAACTAGATATAAAGATATACCCATCAGTATATAAAGAATCGTCCAAACAGGGGCAAAAACCCAGTTGGGTGGAGAAAAGAAGGGTTTCTCAAGACCAGTATACCAAGTAGGGATAGACTGAAAAGTAAAAAGAGAACCTGCTACACCAGCAGCCAAACAAATTCCGATTGAAAAAATAAAAAGTGACCAACTCCTAGGCATTAATACTACTATAACAAATTTCTATTACACTTTTCGTCCAAAGAAAATATCCTGATTAAAAGCTGATATAATATTCTTATGAACTACATTCTTTTTATATGCGGACACAATGCCGGGAGAAGTCAGATATCACAAGCCCTTTTCAATACCGAAAAGAAGAATTTTCCCTATGTTGACCAAAATTATGAAGCAATAAGCGCCGGTACTCGTCCCGGTGACCAACTTAACCCCACTGTCGTTGAAGCAATGAAAGAAATAAATATTGATATAAGTGATGCATCTATCTTCCACCCCAAAGCCCTAAATGATCCTTCCATTCTTGCCGCGGGAAAGAATCTTCAAAGAGCCATCATAGCCTGTGATGATTCATGCGTGCTTCCCACAGGATTACCCAAACTTACACTCGAGAAATGGAATCTCCCCGATCCCCACCACCAGCCGATTGAAACAGTCAGGGAGATCAGAAATTTAGTAAAAACTAAAATACTTTCCTTAATACAGGAATTAAACGATGCAATAAATCAAAACTAAAATGCTTATACCAAAAAATAACCATTCCATTGCCTGCATCATTCCTTTCTTTAATGAAGGCAAAACGATCGCCAAAACCCTCAAAATAATAACTAAATCTAGCATGATAGAACAGATCATTTGCGTCAATGACGGTTCCAAAGACGTAGATATAGACAAACTCAAAAACCAGTTTCCATCAGTACTATTTGTTTCTTCTCGCCGTAATTACGGCAAAGTAGCCGCCATAAAAAGGGGTTTAGCCCAAATTTCAAACTCAAAATATATCCTTCTTCTGGATGCCGATCTGAAACACCTAAATATTAAAGTTATAGATTCAGCCTTAAGTTCTATTATCAAATTAAAATCTCTCGACATGATTATCCTTCAAAGAGGCAGAGATCCTGATATACATAAGCTTTTTCGAACAGATATTGTCATATCAGGGCAAAGAATAATAACCACCTCTCATCTTCAAAAAATACTCAAAAGTAAAAAAGCCAAGAAATATCAGCTCGAACTGGCTATAAATGAATATTTTATCGAAAACAATCTAAAGACCGCCTATTACCCTACCAATATAACTGATAAAAGCAAAACCGATAAGCATGGCTTCATTTTAGGAAATATATATAAACTCAGGATGTGGCGCGATCTGCTCACATATACCTCACTGGGTGATTATATATTCCAACTATTTTTCTTCTGTCGGACCAAAATCGCCAGCAAACCCGCCTTCCGCTAATATATCTTCAGCTGATTTTCAGCTGATGAGGTATAATGTTAACCATGCGTGTTTTGGTTGTAGAAGATGAGCATCGTATCGCGGTAAATATTAAAAAAGGTCTTGAGCAGGAACGTTTCGCTGTCGATTTGGCTTTCACAGGTGTGGAGGGTTATGATCTGGCCTCAGAAGAAAATTATGATATCATCATCCTCGATCTTATGCTTCCCAGTATGGATGGCATGGAAGTTTGTACCAAATTAAGAAAAAATCAAATCCACACACCCATACTTATGCTCACCGCCCGCGGGCAAATAAAGGATAAAGTGAAGGGACTTGACTCTGGTGCCGATGATTATCTCACCAAACCCTTTTCTTTCGAAGAACTTCTTGCTCGAATGAGAGCTCTCACCAGACGCCCCCAAAAGGCGCTCTCTACCATACTAAAAGTAGGAAACCTCACTCTCGACCCCATATCTTATCTTGTCAAAAGAGGAACTTCTATCATTCAGCTTTCCAAGAAAGAATTTTCCTTGTTTGAATATATGATGAGAAATGCAGGTAAAATCCTCACTAAAGAACAAATAATAACAAGCGTATGGGATTATGATGCCGATATACTTCCAAATACTGTGGAAGTCACCATAAAAAACTTAAGAAATAAAATAGATATTCCTTTTAAAAACGAGAAACCATTGATTCAAACTATCCGAGGATTCGGATATAAATTAGAAACCTAATATGTTTCACAATGCACGTCTCAAACTTACACTTTGGTATCTGGCTATTATTATGGCCATAAGTATCACATTTAGTCTTGTAATATACAGATTTTTATCGATCGAAATTGAAAGGTTTGAGAAAGCCCAAAGATATAGAATTGAAAGATTTGATTCTTTTCGCCGCTTTACACTCCATATCGAACCCAGTTCCGAACTTATAAAAGAAGCAAAGGAACGCATTCTTATCACCCTTATTATGGTAAATGGCTCTATATTTTTTCTCTCTGGTGTACTTGGATACTTATTGGCCGATAGAACTCTAAAACCCATAAAAGATATGATGGATGAACAAAATCGCTTCATTTCTGATGCCTCCCACGAACTCAAAACTCCCCTCACTTCCCTCAAAAGCGCCTTTGAAGTCTTTTTACGAAATAAAAAGAAGTCTCTGAAAGAAGCAAATACACTTATCAGAGAAAGCATTGATGAAGTAGATAATCTTCAGTCTTTATCAGAATCCATGCTTGCTCTTGCCCAATACCAAAAACCAAACGGCAATGATTTATTTGAAAAATTATCATTAAAACAAATCATTCTGGATTCAGTCAAAAAGATCGAGCCCCTCGCCAACAAAAAAGATATAATTCTTAAAACAAATCTAGTCGATACAGAGATCAAAGGCAACAAATTCAGTTTAATCGATTTATTTGTAATTATTTTGGACAATTCTATAAAATATTCATCCCCCAAAAGTAAAATTTCCATTACTGCATACAAAAAAGATAGTGCAATTGTAGTGTCTGTGAAAGATCAGGGAATCGGAATTTCCGCCAAAGATCTTCCCCATATTTTTGATCGTTTCTACAGATCGGATTCCGCCCGAAGCCATGACAAAACTAAAGGCTATGGTTTAGGTTTATCTATTGCCCAAAAAATTGTCAAATTGCATAAAGGGTCTATAATAGCCGAAAGTATACCCAAAAAAGGAACAACTATTACCATTCGCCTACCTAAGTCTCTTTAGATAATTCACGATTTAAGCATTTTTTCAGATCGCTTCCTTATGATTAAAAAATGAAAAGAAAGGAGGTGATACTTAATTGAAAAATAAATATATTTTTCCTACCATTGCCCTGGCAGTTGTAGGACTAGTATTATTGGGCTCTCATAGTGCTTTCGCCCAAAATACAGATAATAAATATCCGGACATTATCCAAAAACTCGCTCAAAAATTTAATCTGAAGGAAGATGATGTTAAAGCAGTCTTTGATGCTGCAAGAAAAGAAAAACAGGATCAAATGCATGATCGTTTTGAGGAAAAACTTACTCAAGACGTGAAAGACGGCAAAATAACAGCAGCACAAAAAGAACTTATCATAAATAAGTTCAAAGACATGCATGCTCAAAAGCTAAATGAAATAGAAAGCTGGAAGAGTCTGACTCCAGAGGAGCGTAGAGCAAAAATGGAGGCGAAAAAAGCAGAACTAGAAAATTGGGCCAAAACCAACGGGATAAATCCTGATTACCTATTCGGTGAACATATGTTCATCCACAGAGGTATGAAAGTATGGGGACACAGATAAGAACTTTATAGCGGGATAGATCCTACGAGCAGGGTGGGAATAAATCCCTCAAACAGTCCTCGCCAAACACGAGGGCTTTTTGATTATATATCCTCTATGTAATATCTTATCTCTTCTGTTTTTGGATTCAAAATATTATACAAATAGGTTATATCCTCATCTCTATGCCGCACACAGCCCGAACTTCCCGGATTATCATCGGACAATCTAGATTCATCTCCGTTTACTCCATGCAGTCCAAAATAACCAGGTAATATCCAATTACACTGACCATTGCACTCGTCATAAGGAACCGGCCCGTAGGGTTCTGCCTCCGTCACCGGCACATCAAGAGTCAAAAAATAGGGAGCCGTCTCGGGATTCTCACTCGCATCAACACTCATTTTATCAGTCACAATCCAATACTTCCTTCCCAAAAGTTGCGGTAGTGGAGTTGGTTTTTCCCCCCTTATTCCTGATTTGACAGCAAATATATTTATTAGCATACTCTTATGTTTTTCACCGAACACTCCCTTATAAAGATATTCTATATTTGATTTTCTATGAAGTATCAACCAGTATGCTGACATATCATCATTACTCTCTCTTGATAGAGAATATTTCGCTTCCCCCAGTACCACTCCCAAAATTATGATTACAAATAAAAACAAAATAATTACCTTTTTCATATGCTTATTTTACCAAAAGATTGCACACCTCTGATACAATACTAAAATGTCCAAAAACCTGGTCCTCCCCTCAATTATTATTACTACAGTTATATTAATTTTTGCCTCTGTTAATTTATTACATCCAAAAGAAAAAAGCCAATTAGTTATTGCTCCTCCATCAATTATTCCATCCCCTACCATCATTCTAACTATCCCAAACAGGAAAATTCTTGAAAATGATTACCATGTTTTCCAGACATTCAATAATTGCGGTCCGGCCGCTCTTTCCATGGCTCTTTCTTATAATGGTATCAATATCAGTCAGGAAATATTGGGACAGGACCTAAGACCCTATCAAATTCCCGGCGGTGATAATGATGATAAATCAGTAACGCTTGAGGAATTGGCCCAAAAAGCAGAAGATTTGGGGCTTATTCCCTACCACCGTCCGCGTGGCAATATAGATCTTGTCAAAAAATTCATATCACGGGGTATGCCGGTTATCACCAGAACCTGGACCAGATTAAATGAAGACATCGGCCATTACCGCATAATAAAAGGCTATGATGATACCACTCATGAAATCATACAGGATGATTCACTTCAGGGCAAAAATTTGCGTTATTCCTATGGCGATTTTGAAAAATTATGGGAAAAATTTAATTATGAATATTTAGTTTTAGTACCCAAAGAAAAAGAAAATCTTGCGCTTCATATCCTGAGTGAATATGCTGATTCCAAAACAGCCTGGCAAAATGCTATCAGCTTATCAAAAAATCATCTTGATCAAAATCCTGATGATATTTATGCAAGATTTAATTTATCTGTAGCTCTTTACAACATCGGTGACTTTAAAAGTTCGACTGAGGAATTTGAAAAAGTTGAAAACCTTCTCCCCTTCCGCACCCTCTGGTATCAGATAGAACCCATAGAAGCATATTATGAATTAGGAAATTATGAAAAAGTTTTCTCTTTGACAGATAAAATCCTGAATAATGCCAATCGCGCCTTCTCAGAACTTTATATTTTAAGAGGCGGAATATATAAAAAACAAGGAAATATCGGGGCGGCAAGAAATGAATTCGAAAAAGCAGTATTTTATAACAAAAATTTACTCTCCGCTCAAAAAGCTCTCGACAGTTTATAAGTATTTTTTGAAAAATTCCACACTTCTTTGCATCGCTTGTGTGAAACTTGATCCAATCAAATTATGACCCCCGCTTTGATACTCAAATATTTCATGTGGTACATTTGTTTTGTCTAGCAAACCGTTTAGATTACGGCTATAGTTTATACTCACCACGTTATCATTTGTCGCATGATGTATTTGTATCGCTCCTTTTAGATCAGTCAAATAATTTGAGGGTGCAATTTCTCTCCAAAATGGACTATCAGCGGATGGATCCCCATACACATCTCTTATTCTTTGTCGCCTTCTTGCTCTCTCACTACTATTTCCCGGTGGCTGATAACTGCTGTCTGATATACCATATTCTCCCAGATCTATGTAAGTATATACAGCGCCTGATACTATCACCGCCGCCTTTATATCTGGCTTTACCGCCATACTTCGCATCAATACATTCCCCGCCATGCTATGACCCCAGAGTCCAATTTTTTCAGGATTTACAAAGCCGCTTTTTCCCAGTGCGTTTACTGCACTTAAAACATCTATTATATAATCAGACGAATAATATGCACCACTCGCCTCCCCCTCCGAATTTCCGTGACCCCGAAGGTCTATCTTAAAAACCGCCAAACCGTTTCTTGCCAGAAAATCCACATGATCAGTATATCTTTCCAGTGTCAGATATTGAGTCGGAGGAATATAGCCGTGTATAAAAACCACTCCCGGCCAGCCCCCCTCAGGCATTACACCGCTTGGTTTCGTCAAAAGACCGTTTACCCGGAGTCCGTCTGATATATAACTTGTCGTGTAGGCTTCATAATTTCCCCGATTATATGCCAAAATAAGTTCTCCCAAAATACCCTCATAACTTCGCCCGCGTAAATAAGGTATAGTCAGTTCATAAAAAGGCTTTGGAGTTGGTGAGGGTAATATATCATCTACTATTTTAGTACCAATACTGCTAATAGGCAGATTTATTGATTTGTTTTGACTGTAAAAATAAACAGAAAACAAAATAAAAATAAAAATAAGAAGGAAAAGAATTTTTCCCATCCAATCAATCTTTCAGATATTTATCAAAAAACTCAATAGATCTGTTCATCGCCGTAACAAAGTTTGCACTTATATCATGATCATCTCCCGAATATGTATAAAGTTCAGATTCCTTACCCGCATCCTTCAGTTGCTGATGAAGTTTTTCCGAAAAAGCAGGAGGTACAGAATGATCGGCTCCTCCATGATGAAGCTGTACTGGACCGGAAATATCGCTTAGATATGAATTTGCCGATATAGAATTCCAAAACTCCGGATTTTGTTCCGGCTCGCCATACTCCTTCACCAAATTCACCCTCCAACTTCTACTCGTATTTCCCGGAAGTGGAGAGATCGTGGGATTTCTTCTTCTCCAGTTATTCAGTAGATCAGGATAGGACGCCACTACCCCGCCCCATATTACACCTGCTTTTATGTCTTTGGATACCACCATAAATCGAAGTGTGATATATCCGCCCATCGAGTGCCCCCACATACCTATTTTATCAGGGTTCACTTCCTTCAGTTTCTTCACAGACGCCAGAGCATTGAGAATATCTACAGTATAGCTATTGGAACCATAACCTCCACTTGCTTGTCCCTCAGAATTCCCATGACCCCTATAATCTGATCGGAAAACTACATATCCATTTCTTGAAAATCCATCGGTATAAGCAACATATCTTTCAGTCGTTCTATATTGGGCAGGCGGTATATAACCGTGATTAAATATAATAGCCGGCCACCCGTCTTCCGGCGTTGTACTATTGGGTATTGTCAAAAGAGCATAAATCTTCAATCCCTCTGATTTATAAGAAGCTATATACCGGTTGTAATTAGAACCTGCACCAAGAGTTTGTTCTATCGTAATTTCACTTCCCGGATATTCTCCACTGCGCATATATTCTATAGAAAGAGGATGCTCCAATTTGGTCGGTCCACCCTCATTAGAAATATCTTCTATTCCCTTCTGGCTATTATTTACTTTTGCGTACGCAAAGGCGCCGATCCCAACTATAACTATAAGAAATAAAAATATCCTGATCTTTGACATATTTTTAAAAAGCCGATTCTTTTTTTATCCCTGGTTTAAGTACATGAAAAGAAAGTAAAAAGCAGACAAAAGAGCAGACAGCACTCCCGACAAGCGGAAAAGGTATAGAAACTGTAGCTAGAATTCCACCTATTATCGGACCAAATATTTGCCCGATACTCATATATGAAGCACTGATCCCAAGTATTGTCCCCTGAGATTTAGCATCGGTTTCAGCAGAAAGGATTGTGTTGATCAAAGTCTGCATCAAAGCATTCGCCACTGCCAAAAAAGCCTGGGAAAAAATAAATATTGATAATATCGGTACAAAAAACATCACCAAAAAAGCAAACATTGAAGTGATTATTGCTCCGGCAAATATCTTTTTCAGTCCCCATTTTTTCGTCAGCTTGCCCACTAATAACGTTTGAGTAAGCAAACCAATCACCCCAAACATAGTAAAAAGAAGCGATATCTCATTTGGCGAAAGTTTCAATATTTTTACCGCATAAGGTTGAAATGCGTATATGAAAGAAAATAGTCCCAAAAAGTAAAACAAAGTTATAAGAAGTGTCGCTCCAATATTTGGATCAAATAGTGCATGATATAGCTTGCCAAAATCAAAAAGCCTACCCTTCTTTACTTCCCCGATATGTTTATTAGTTTCCGGAAGAAATATTGCCGTTATAATAACAGCAACCAGCGACACTGTACCCGCTATGATGAAAGGCAGGCTGGGAAATATACCCACTGTAACAGCCGAAATAGCCGGACCAAATACAAAGCCAAATCCAAATGATGCTCCTATAATACCAAATCCCTTCGCGCGATCTTCCATCGTCGTTGTATCAGATATTACTGCTGAAGCTACAGGAATGTTACCTGCAGTAATTCCATCCAGTGCCCGTGCTATGAAAAGGAAAATAGCATTAGGTGCAAATGCAGCCATAAAAAAAGACAAAGCTGTACCCGAAATTGAAATTAATAAAAGAGGCTTGCGGCCGTATTTATCTGACATGCGGCCGATTATTGGAGTGGAAAAGAACTGGCATATGGAAAAGATAGAAAACAGCAGACCATTCTGAAAATCATTCAGTCCATATTTCTGAGAATATGAATACAAAACAGGAATTATTATGCCGTACCCAAGGGCATTTACTATAGCCACCAAAGCTATGATCAACAGATTTCTATTACCTGCAAACATCTTTATTCTTTCTATTAGTGATTCAAATCACTAAAGATAAAATTATAACAAAAAATATTGTATGATAGTAGATAGAAACCAATGGCCAAATATCAGGATTACTATCAGAAAATGGTGGAAGATAACCAAGACCTATTCGACTCCTTCAAAATCATACACGATAATTATCTGGTCAACCCCGATGCCTGGAAAGACAAATTCAACAATATAGGCACCGAAATCATGGATATCATCAAGGATTATGAAAATAGGCTCTGCGGCAAAAGTGAAGGCAGCAAATACAGCGTCTTTTCCACAGGTCTGTCTGACAAATTCTGGACTCTAATAAGAAAAAACTATCCCAAAATCGACTTCATAGGAGTGAAGTGATTTATTATGATATAATATTGTTCTATGAATGAATTAAACAAATTTTTCCAAAATCCCCAGTTTTTTATCATTATTTTTATTTGGTCATTGATACTGAAAGGTATTGCGCTCTGGAGGGCAGCCGGTAATCGCCATATCACATGGTTTGCCATACTTCTTACCATAAATACCCTCGGCCTTCTGGAAATTCTCTATATTCTATATCTTTATAAATATGAATTTGGCAGTAAAAAATTATTGGCGCTTATTAGCGACTTAAAGAAGAAATATCATCGATAAATTTATTGATCTCCTCCCAGGAATATACTCTCTTCACATGTCTTGGTAGCGCTCCGCTATTCCATGGTCTATCAAGAAGAGCTACGGGTATATCCATAGCCTCCGCAATATCTTTCTTATCTTCTATAAATATATCCAGCTTCTCAAACTTGGCTATTCCTGTCTTATACTCTATATCCGTATAATTTTTATCCGTGTCAAAAGTATAAAGCTTGGCTCCCTCCCACCAAAACCCATGTTTTACAAGCCATTTTTTGGTCACTTTTTGTATATTTTTTGGTCTTGCTGATATATAGTAAACACTCATTCCTTTTTTTAACCATATCTGAATAAAGTCAGAAGCCGGCAATATAGGAGGTACCCTTATCATAAATTCATCCCTATGCAGTTTAGATTCCAAAAATTTGTCCACTTGAGCCTTAGACTTACTAAATATTGTCTCGATGTGATAAAAGTCCGTCACCTCTTCAAACTTAATTGAAGTACCAAAATGTGCATTAAATTCAGAAAGATATGATACAGTCGTATCCGCAATCACATTATCAATATCTATACCAATTTTGAGTTTCTTCATTAGAAATAGGATTTTTATAGCGCCTTAATAATTGAAGCTTCAGAAGTATCTTCTACTATGTAACCTCTCTGTTCTAATTCTTTCCTCACTTCATCCGCCTCTTTAAATTTCTTCTCTTTTCTTAATTGTTCTCTTTTCTTAGCCAACTGCAAAATTTCCTCCGGCACTTTTAACTTTTCACTTTGCACTTTTAATTTACCCAACTCCAGTCCCAGTACCTCATCAAATAACATCACCAAATCATATTTATCAGCAGATGGAATATTACTTTTCAGTGTTTCCCAAACCACAGATACAGCCACCGGCATATTCAAATCATCATTTATCGCTTCTGTAAATTTCGCTCTCAACTCATCGATAGTCTTAAGTTTATCAGAAGACAAAACAGTCCTCTGCGAATCTTTTTTATACTTAATACTAGATACTTGATACTTAATACTATCGTAAGCTCTCTGCGCTCCCGCAAGTGACTTCCATGTAAAATTCATTTGTATCCTATATGAAGCACTTAGAAAAAGATAGCGAAGCGCCAGTGCTGAAAATCCCTTTTTCTCTATATCCTCAACTCTATAGAAATTTCCCAGAGATTTGCTCATCTTCTTTCCATCAACCAGAAGATGCTCTCCATGTATCCAATAATTTACAAACTTCTTACCCGTTGCCGCCTCACTTTGGGCTATTTCATTGGTATGATGTATCGGTATATGATCCACTCCGCCGGAGTGAATATCAAATGTTTCGCCAAGCTTTTCCATGCTCATGGCACTGCATTCTATATGCCATCCGGGAAAACCTTTTCCCCATGGGCTATCCCATTCCATTTGCCTTTTCACTCCTTCTGGTGTAAATTTCCATAGCGCAAAATCCGTCGGATTCTTTTTGCCTTCCACCATCTCTACTCGTATACCTGCCCTCAATGTTTTCTGAAGTTCTCCAAATGATTGACCTGTTAATTTTCCATAATCACTAAGTTTGGATGTGTCAAAATATATCCCATCAGGAAGTTTATATGTAAATCCATTCTTCTCTAGCTTTTTTACCAAATCTATCATGGCAGATACATAATCAGTCGCTTTAGTAATTATTTCCGGCTTTTTTATATTTAGTTTGGACAGCATCTGAAAAAAATCCTCAGTATAAAACTCCGCTATCTCCCACACGGTTTTATTTTCTCTTGCTGCTCCTTTCTCCATCTTATCCTCACCACTATCAGCATCCGAAGTCAGATGCCCGACATCCGTGATATTCATTACCCTTTTTACTCTAATTCCATCAAACTCAAGTACTCTCTGCAAAATATCAGCAAAAACAAAAGTTCTTGCATGTCCAATATGTGCATAGTCATAGACGGTTGGTCCACATGAGTAGTAACCAACTTCCGATGGCTTAATCGGTTTAAAATCTTCAATTTTATGAGATAGAGTATTATAAATCTTAAGCATATTTACATTCTCATCCTACTTTCGAATCCTTAGTCAATCCCTCACTCCCTTTTGGTTTCTTCTTGGCAAAAAGCATTCCTCGGGACTGCTTACTTGTGGGAACTGCCATTGGTTGTTTTTTCCCAGCTTCTACTTGTTGGGCCTTTTTCTTCTCCAACTCCTGCATATTCTGCTCATAAATAGATGGTGGAGCTTGTTTCCTAGGTGCAAATTGGGTCTGCATTGCCCGAAGTCCCGCCAGCGCCTCTCTTGTCTTTTTTAGCTCTTCCTCATCTTTTACTTTGTGCTGCTGGGCATTTTGCTGCATCTGCTGCTGTGCTTGTTTCGCCGCTTGCTGTTTCTGAGCCGGAGTCTGCTGCACACCCTTCACAGCCTGTTCCAGCATACCTCCCAAAACATCTTTGGGTATAGCAGCACCTTGCTTTGCGGTATCTTTTATAAACTCAAATGTTCCACCAATTATTCTTTTTACTCCAGCCATAAGTGAATGCTACAATTTTACTTGGAACATTGTAACATTTTCCATTGTAACATTTAAAAAAAACCCAACTTCACTCTCGCCTCCTCACTCATCTTTTCCGGTGTCCAGGGAGGCTCAAAAGTCAGCTCCACTATTACATCTTTCACCCCCTTAACATCTCTCAAACGTTCTTGAATTGGCCCGGCAATAAGATCAAAAAGAGGACAACCCATGGTAGTTAGTGTCATCACCACAGTCACTTCATTCTTTTTATTGATCTTAAGATCATATATAAGCCCGAGATCCACTATCGATATCCCAAGTTCCGGATCAGGGATTTTCTGAAGCTCTTCCATTAATAAATTTTTATCTATCATTTATACTCCCTTCTCCCCGAAAGAGCATGCCCCAGCGTCATATCATCAGCATACTCTAGATCCCCACCCACAGGCATCCCCTGCGCTAGTCTCGTCACTTTGCATTTTGCATTTTGCCTGCCTGCCGGCGAGGCAGGCACTTTTAACTCTCTTGCAATGTACATCGCCGTTGCCTCACCCTCCATATTGGAATTTGTCGCCAAAATAACTTCAGAAATATTATTCTTCTTGATCCTTTGAATAAGCTCCGCAATCCTTATCTCGTCAGGACCTATATTATTTAGTGGCGATATCACTCCATGAAGTACATGATAGACCCCTTTATATTTGCCGGTTCGCTCAAGCGAGAGAATATCAATAGGACTCTCCACAACACATATAGTATTTTCATCCCGCTCCAAAGATGCACAGATTACGCATGGATCGCTTTCTCCTACATTGAAGCATTTTGAACAATAGACAGTGGAAGTACGAAGATTTTTTACGGCCTCAGAAAAACTATCGAGATATTCTTGCGGCACATGTAGAAGATAAAAAGTCAAACGCTGGGCTGTTTTGGGACCTATTCCTGGTAATCTCTGAAATGACTCAATCAGTTTTTCGATAGATTTAGGAAGTATGCGCATTCCCTATTTTATCATCTTCTTCATTTCGGAGGAAATAAGTGAAGCAATCGGCACAACAGTCAGTTTGGCAAATTTTTTATCATCGGCAATAAGTATCGTATCAGTCACCCATATTTTATCTATAGGCGAATCCTGCAGTATCTTAGAAGCTCCTCCCACAAAATCAGCATGAGTAGCACAAGCTATCACTTGCTTGGCTCCTTTCTCCTTGAGTAGATAGGCCGCATTAACGAGCGTCCCCCCCGTCACTATCACGTCATCAAAAATTATGGCCGTTTTATCTTTTATATCGCCAACCACTCTCATCGAGAGTATTTTATGCGGCTTATCCAAATCTCTTTTTTTCTCTATAAGAGCAAGCGGCGACTCTATCATCTCCGCAAACTTCTGTGATCTCTTCAGTGCCCCGGCATCAGGAGTCACCACCACCTTATCTCCCTCGATCTTATTTACCAGTTCTTTAAAAGGAGTAAAACCTGATACATGCACCACCGGTATCTCAAAAAATCCCATGATGGCTTCATTATGAAGTTCCACAGTTACAAGCCTATCTATATGTACAGATTCTATAAGTTTTGCCACCACATGGGCTGAAAGTGACTCTCCCGGTCTATGTATCCTGTCTTGTCTGGCATACCCGTGATATGGCAGTACCGCTGTGATTTTCCGTGGATCCCCTCTTTTTATGGCATCGGCAAGAAGAAGAAATTCCATCAGATTTTCATCTACCGGATTTGCCAGAGTCTGAAATATAAATATATTCTGTTCTTCTACGTCCTCCAGTATCCTCACACGGCACTCGCTATCCGCGAAGCGTGTAATTTCAAGCTTACCAATCGGAATATCAAGTATTTTGGAAATTTCTTCAAAAAGTGGAGGATTCGAGGTTCCAGCAAAAATTACAGACTTCATTATCACATATTATGGTACTTTTTCCCAACTTTTGCAACAAAGATGGTAAAAATTATAAAAATGGCCGATAGAATGCTATAATCTGCCAAATTATATACTAAGCATTATATTATGCCAAGAAATCCGGAAACATCTTATATCATAAGACACCCAATGTATCGCTATCAAACCGTTGAACCTTTTGTCGACGAAGCTTTACTTGCTCATCCTTCTGAAGGAATCGCGTTACTTGATGTCGGAGGATATAGTACCCGTGACAAAAAGGGCAATCTCCAAAACTCTGACGTTATAAACCATACTTTTCCAGGAATTCGAACTGTACCTATAAATATACGGCGTGAATATCACGTACCCAAAAGAGAGTCTGAAGTTATATATGACGGATTCCACATGCCCATGGCTGATAACACTATTCCCATAGTCATGGCCGTTGATGTCCTGGATCAGGTAGATCCAGAAAAGCGGGAAGATTTATTTAAAGAAATGGTAAGAGTAGCCAAAGACAGAGTGGTTATAAGTGTCCCATTTTACTCCGAAGAAAATGACAGATTGGAAAAAGAACTCTTGGAGAGAATGCGGAAAGCCGGATTACCACCAAAACATACGTTCGCTTTACATCAACAAATAGGACTTCCTGTACTCGCAGACCTTGTATATATGGCAAGAAAAACAAGATATCCCTTTTCCATGACGCCGGCAACAATTGCCGCCATGGAGTTTTCCAACCTAAAAACGCAGGTAGGCGAATATAAACGCTATAGAGAAGAAGAATCATCTTTACTAATTAGACTCACCAACGACATTCTCTCAAGACTCAATATGTACGATGAAATGATAGAAGAAACCAAAAAATCCATGGCTATGTCAATATCTTTACAGGGAGAAAGGCATCTGATGGCCGCCCCTCCACCCACCTGGCAACAAGCATACAGAGCAATCATAGTTATGGATAAACACCCAAAAGGAAAAATAGTTCTGGAGAAAGCAATTCCTTACAGTTCCAATGAAATTACAGCTTACAAAGCAATGCTTGCTACAGCCAATTGGGGTAATATAGAAGATCCAGTCGGATTTTATAATGAAAATCCTATACGCGGAAAACACATCACTTTCGAAGGTCCCGACGGTTCAGGGAAATCAAAAATGGCGGAATTATTGGCTGATTATTTATCTAAAAAGGGATATACAGTTGCAACGCCAATACGTTTCGGTCCTCGGCAAGATATGCGGGAACATGAAAAAGAAATGGGAAGACTAATGGAAGAACCTTCTAGAGAGCAAGACTTAGCAAAAACTACTATCGAATCAATTATTGCTGGAAATGCACATACCTTAAGGGGTCCTCATGCTATGTCAGTAAACGAAAGATCTCTTTATAGTGTTCTTGGCTATCATAAAATCCATGGTGAAAAAGAACCAACCAAGCTTATGTTAAAAAGAGCGCATAAAATACCGCCTGACTTAACTATAGTATTGGAAGTGGATGATGAGAACGAGAATTTTAGAAGAATGAACATCGAAAGAGATAAAGCAAATGCCCAAATCACCATGGACGAACTTAAAATTCAAAGAGAACACTATCAGCAGTTAGGAAATTATCATCCCCATACAGGACAAGTAGTGAGAATAAAAAACAATGGCCCGATTGAAGAGACTTTTGCTAATGTCTTAAAAGTTATCGAAGATTACTGTGGAATTCCTGTGGCACCTGCACCATCTGAACCTTGATTAGGTACTTCTACCACGGGATAAAAACATGTTTCACCAACTGGTTTTCCACTTGCTGCGTATAAACCTCCTTTCCCATCTCTTGTGTATACACCGCAATAATTCCCACAGCGAAAATCCGGCTGATAAGGAATTCTGCCTTCAGCAATTTGCTCTCTTAAACATTCCCATCTCGAACCTGTTTGCTTTTGCCCCATGGTAAATGGTGTTACTCCGTCATTTATTAATTCTCCTGCCATATTTTTTCAGCTCCTTACTCCCTCAACTTTTATTGACCCCATATCATCCCTGGGTCCCTCTATACCAAAATCTTCATTAGCCCGGCCTTGGAGTCTGACAAATTCTATAAAGTTGCCTTTTTTACCGCCGGATGATCCTACTACCATACACAAATCTCCCGTTTTTCCATGCACCCCATGAATCAACGTATTGAGTACAAAATGTGTTCGACCATTGATAGTAATTTTTAGTTTAGCTGAATTAAGTATTGAAGATGATAAATGACTTCTTTTTATTGTAGTTTTGAGATTGCCGTACCCATCCACAGATGCTACCGTATATCCTGGTACGTCAGGAATCGTACGCATATTTATGGGAGTCCCTATTCTTTTATAGTCTCCGGAAAGAATGGCCATGGTAGCCTCTGGATAATAGTCACGAGATCGAAACTGCGTCCCAACATTCGGCACCTTCACTTCAAAAAGACATTTGAACCTGTTTTTTACAAAAGAGAGATTATATCCGGCATTCACCGCAAATACCGGTATACCATTATCCAGTATTCCGTAGACAAACGCCTGTCTTCTCTCCCCCCACCATTTGATATCACCCCGTGGTGCAGTATTGGAAAATATCACCAGATCTTTGTGTTCGCTGTGAAGCCCTTCCTGAGATATCCAAAATCCTGTCTCGAGTGTGGAAAATGCATAAACAGGATGCTCAGTGATAAAACGTAACTTATTTTGCTTATCAAACCGCAGGAAATGATTGCGCACTTCCGCAAATGCATGATCCGTAGAGTGCCCGCCTCCATAATCTGCTATCACCTGTATATGCAGACTTTGCGGTCTGATCTTTTCCGGATCCTTGTAGAGCCATTTCTTCACATCCTCGACCATACGCCGATTATAGCATAAAACTACCGTATCTCAACATATTTACTCATGATCTATTCAGCCCCCCTAGTATTCCTATTTGCTTCGTTAGAAAGTGTGGAATACATAACTCTATCACCCGACGGCAGACTACCATTTTGAAGATGCGTGGCTAATTTGTTTTGCAACATTGCCGCACGATCGGGATCTCTTCCATAAATCACTTCATCTCCGGCCGCATGTCGTATATCATGAGGTATAGTAGAATCAAATACCATCTCTATAGCGTCTCTTGGTATTGGTGCATATTCACCCATAATTATCACCTCCTTTCTATCAATTTAAGACATCAAAAAACCTCCCGCCTGGGAGGTAGTGTTTATAAAATATTTATTTCACAAACTAACCGTACCTCCCACATCCAAGAGAGGCACAACAACAAACTAATCTATAATATATTTGTTTCATTGAAATCATTTTAACATCATTCGGATCTTAGTACAACACCTTTAGAAGCTAAATATAATCTTGCCTTATCTTTTTCCTCCACTGAAAGGTATTTAAACTTAATTGGAGTACCACATGAAGCAATAACCGGAAATAAACGCGTAACGGCTTTAATATTTGGATCATCCCCGCTCAATATTCCATCAGCTAATCCTTGTGTTACTGTGTTTGCAAGTAATAATTCTTCTAAATAAAGACTTTTATTAGGATCATACCTATTATCTTTTATTGCATCTCTTAATCCAAATTTACCAGTTATTCTTTCAAGAACGCTCATGTTCAACTTAGCTAGAAATTTATGTTCCCTCTTTCCAGCTTGATAAATATTTCTTTTGCTCAGCTGTCAATTGATCTATAGTGACCCCCATCGCTTCCAGTTTCAGCCGTGCTATTTCACTATCCATCTCCTGGGGAATTCTATATACTTGCGGACTTAAATCATTACGATTCTTCACAAACCACTCGGCGGCAAGTGCCTGATTGGCAAAAGACATATCCATCACTTCCGCCGGATGTCCCATGGCGGCTGCCAGATTTATGAGTCTTCCTTCAGCCAAAATATAGACCTTTTTACCATTTTTAAAAGTAAATTCTTCAATATATTCTCTTACTTTTTTCTTTTTGGCGCTTTTGGTCAAACCCTCATAATCCAGTTCCACACTAAAATGACCGGCATTGGCAAAAATCGCGCCATTTTTCGCCATCTTCATATGCTCCAATGATATTGAGTGTTTACCTCC
>Ga0155063_105_pt4 | contig 68580 bp, 79 predicted proteins | sample RifCSPhighO2_01_FD_106031 | JGI IMG/M metagenome (GOLD analysis project Ga0155063, IMG submission 106031) | Candidatus Gottesmanbacteria bacterium RIFCSPHIGHO2_01_FULL_39_10 | reverse complement strand
TTTGAGTGATGAGATCTTCTAATATTTTAAAATCAGCCCCGGCAACATGCACAATAGCACCCAAAGCGATATTATTTATCATCACGTTTGAGAGTTTTGCTTCCTGTATAATTTGGGCTAAGGGGAGATTTATATAGGTAATATTTTTATCGGAAATTTTTTCTTTGGTAATATCAACTTTGGATTCATCAAGTATCACGATACCGCCTTCTTTCACCTCGTTTTTATGCAATAGATATGTATCTTTATTTAGGCATACCAAAATATCTACTTTTTTTTCTTGGGAATAAACTTTTTCATCGGAGATTCTTATTTCAATGACATTGTGTCCGCCTCGAATTAGTGAGGGGTATTCAGGATATTCGAAAGCATGATAGCCGCTTCGTGTGGCAATTTTACCTAAAAGGAGTCCTGTAGTCATGATGCCAAATCCGGCTTCTCCTCCTATTTTGATGGTTAAATCTATCATAAGGGACGTATATTGAGTCGAGGATCTTTTTTGATTCCTTCCAATTTGGTGTTTTCTTTCTTAAGGAAAAACCTGTTTGCCTGTCTCATCGGTTATTATTATGGCAGCAACAGGACAAGCCTTGGCGGCGTCCATGAGGACATTTGGATCTTCTTGGGGCGCCGTATCAAGAATGATAGCCTTGGCTTCATTATCAAGTACAAAGGTTTTGGGAGCAACAGCGACGCATGATGCGGCGCCGATGCAGAGATTGCGATCCACATGCACGGTGAGGTTATTGATTTTTTTGGGTCCTGATGAAGCAGAATTATCCATATAAATAGACATTAGCAAAAATCTGGAAGACTCGCAAGAGATGATTGCCAATACTACTTATTTAAGGCTTTTTGGAGGACTTCGAGGGAAAGAAGGGCGCATTTGAGACGGGTCGGGGTAAGAGTGATACCGAGCATGTCTACGATGTCTTTGGTCTTTAGTCTTTGGACTTTGGCAAGATCCATGTTTTTTACTTTTTCTGTAAGTAGTGATGCTGAGGCTATGGAAATGGCGCAGCCAACACCAGAGAATTTGATATCTTGAATAGTTTGTAGCTTGTAGTTTGTAGTTTGTAGTTTGATCTGGATACAAATTTTATCTCCACACAGCGGATTGCTTTCTTCGGCTAAAGAATCTGGTTTATCCATGTTTCCGAAATTGCGGGGATTTTTGTAGTGATCGAGAATATTATCGCGATAAAGATCCATAAATCGTGAAGGGTGACCCTATATTTTAAATATTTTATTGGCTTTCTCTAAACCTTTTACTAATTTATCGACGTCTTCTTCTGTATTATAGACATAAAAAGAAGCTCTTGATGAGGAGCCAATTCCCAGTCTAGTATGAAGGGGCATGGCACAGTGATGGCCAGATCTTATACATATATTATCCTCATTTAGTATTTCGGCAATATCATGGGGATGAAGTCCTTTCATGGTAAAAGCAATTACTCCTCCTTTATCGCTAGCATCTTTTGGTCCGTAAATCAGAATATTTTTGATCTTTCCCAATTTATCGAGTGCATATTTAGTAATTTCTTTTTCATGATGTCTCACTTTATCCATACCTAGTGAAGAAAGATAATCGATAGCAGCACCCAGTCCCAAGACGGCGGAAATATCGGGTGTACCGGCTTCAAATTTGTGGGGAGGTTTTTGGTACTCTGTATGATCCAGATATACTTCCTTGATCATGTCGCCTCCCATCTGGAAAGGAACCATGGCATCAAGTAAATCATATTTGGCCCAAAGAACACCCACACCCGTGGGGCCAAGCATTTTGTGTCCGGAGAAAGCAAAAAAATCACAGCCGAGGTCTTTCACGTTTACTTTCATATGAGGTACTGATTGGGCCGCGTCAATCAATATTTTAGTACTAGGGTTTCTTTTTTTGATAATGCGAATAATATCTTTTATCGGATTGATAGTCCCTAGGACATTGGAGACATGAGCAAGAGCGACTAATTTAGTATTGGAAGTGATGAGTGATTCCAGACTTTGTAAGTCTAGAAAACCATCTTCGTCTATATCGGCATATTTAAGAGTGGCACCGCTTTCAAGCGCCAAACTCTGCCAAGGGACGACGTTGGCGTGGTGTTCCATGACTGTGGATACTATCTCATCACCTTCGCCTATATTTACTCTACCCCAGGAATAAACGACTAGATTTATGGCTTCTGTGGCATTTCTGACAAAAACTACTGTATTGCCGTTGTCAGCACCGATAAACCTCGCAACTTTTTCCCGGACTTCTTCGTATTTGGCTGTGGCCTCCTCCGATAAAGTATAGAGTCCTCTGAAAATATTGACTGGATATTGAGTGTAATAATCGGAAATTGCATCAAGAACCTGCTGGGGCTTAAGAGATGAAGCTGTGGAGTCTAGATAGATGATGGGTTTGCCATTTATTTGGCGCTTAAATATAGGAAAGTCTTTTTTGATATCAGCGGGATTATTAACCATATGATTTATACTTCTACCAATATATCTTCTCCTTCTACTTTTACTTTATATGTTGAGAGTGGAGATGGTGGAGGAGGAGCGAGAACTTCACCGGTGGAAATATCGAATTGGCCACCATGACAGTAGCAAGTGAGCGTATAGCCGTCCAAATATCCGCCTGCCAGAGCGCAATGTTCGTGTGTACAGATACCGTCAAAGGCAAAATAATCACCGTCGGAATTGGCAACGACTACCACTTTGTCACCTAGACGATATTCTTTCATTTTTCCGGGGGGCAATTCTTGGGTAGTGGCAACTTTGGTAAATTCTGCCATATTTATCTAATTAATCTAATTTGACAAAAGTAAGTTTATTTTAGTTTCTATTTTTTTCATGAGACTTGCTTTCAATTTTTCATCCGGTAATCTGTCCAAAATATCCTGACAGAAACCTGTTATCAATAATTTTGAAGCTTCTTTCTCGGTAAGTCCTCTTGTTGATAAGTAATATAACTGCTCACGGTCTATTTGTCCAATGGTGGCTCCATGTGTGCAGCGGACGTCATTGGCAAGTATTTCAAGATAAGGTTTACTCTCCGCCCAAGCTTTATCTGATAAAAGCAGATTTTGATTTTTCTGGTAGGCATTGCTTTTTTGGGCTCCCTTTTCTATCTTGATGAGGCCTTCGTAATGAAATCTTGACTTGTCAAACAAAACAGATTTTATAAAAAGATCACTGGTACTTTCTGGGGCTTTATGATCTTGAAAAGTATATAACTTGATCTGTTGGTCACCTGAACCAATGATAATGCCTAATATTTGGACATTAGCTTTTTTGCCTTTTATGGAAATTTTTAGATCACCCTGTTGATTTTTGAGATCAGTCAGAAAAATAAGGAAGGTTTTATTTTCACTATTTTTCACTATAAATTCCTGATTTTTAATAAGATGGTCGACAATAACAACATTCTTCATCCGACAGATCCTTCCATTTCTAGCTGAATAAGTCTGTTTAATTCTACGGCGTATTCGAGAGGGAGTTCTTTCACAATAGGCTCTATAAAACCATTTACTATCATGGCTTCGGCGTCGGCTTTACTAAGTCCCCTACTCATAAGATAAAATAGTTGCTCATCCCCTATCTTGGAGACTGTGGCTTCGTGTTCTATCTGGGTGTTATTTTGTTTGATATCCATAGTAGGATAGGTATCAGATCTTGAAGCATCATCTATTAAGAGTGCGTCACAAACCACTTTGGATTTGGAACCCTTTGCTGACTGAAATACTTGCAGAAGTCCGCGGTATGAAGTTCTGCCGCCGCCCACACTGACTGATTTGGATGTAATTTTGGAGGTGGTGTAGGGCGCGAAATGAATAGCTTTGCCGCCTGCATCCTGATGCTGTCCGGGACCGGCATAGGCTATAGATAATATCTCGCCCCGAGCACCTTTGCCCATAAGATAAACACTGGGATACTTCATGGTAAGTTTACTGCCTAAATTACCATCTATCCACTCACCCACCCCATCTTCTTCTACCCTCATCCTTTTGGTGACTAGGTTATAGACATTGGTGGACCAATTTTGGATAGTGGTATAGCGCACACGAGCGCCTTTTTTCACAAAAATCTCAACAACTGCCGAGTGAAGTGAATCGGTAGAGTAAATCGGGGCGGTACAACCCTCGACATAATGGACGAAACTGCCTTCATCGGCGATGATGAGAGTTCTTTCAAATTGGCCCATATTGGCGGCGTTGATACGAAAATAAGCCTGAAGTGGTAATTCCACTCTCACACCTTTGGGTACATATATAAATGACCCCCCACTCCAGGCGGCGCTATTTAGGGCGGCGAATTTATTATCATGAGGCGGAATGAGGGTGCCAAAATATTGTTTGACTAATTCCGGATATTCACGGAGTCCCGAGTCCATATCGAGGAAGATGACGCCTTTTTTGCCCAGAGTTTTTTGGATACTTTTATAAACCACTTCTGACTCATATTGGGCTGACACGCCGCCTAAGTATTTTTTCTCGGCTTCGGGAATGCCTATGCGGTCGTAAGTTCTTTTAATTTCCTCAGGTAAAGTTTCCCAGGAAACGGCTTTTTTATTTGTCGGCTTTATGTAATAGTAAATATTGTTAAAGTTTATTTTCCCTAATTCTCCGCCCCAGGTAGGAAGAGTTTTGGAGTAGAAAATTTTGAGGGCATCTAGTCGAAACTTTCTCATCCATTCGGGTTCTTTTTTATGCCAGGAAATATTTTCGATTACTTTTTCAGATAATCCTTTCTCGGATTTGAAGAAGTATTTCTCCGGTTCATGAAAACCCAAGGGGTAACTAGTATTAATGGGATTTGATTGCGGCATAACCTTTTTTCTCCAAAAGTGCGGCTAGTTCACTTCCACCGCTTTTGACAATTTTGCCATCCATGAGAATGTGAATAAAATCAGGACGGACAAATTTCAATAATCTGGAATAATGAGTGATGATAAGTAGTCCTGCTCCCTCTTTTTGGAGACGGACTATACCCTGGGCAACAACTTTCAAGGCATCAATATCCAGACCAGTGTCGATTTCATCGAATATGGCGAATTTGGGCTTAAGGACTAAGGCTTGGAGCATCTCCAGTTTTTTCTTTTCTCCGCCTGAGAAGTCTTCATTGACTGATCTTTTTAGAAATTCCCGGGGGAGTGAGAGATAATCTGCGTCTTTGACCAGTTTTTCGTTGAAATCCCAAACTGATAATGCCGGGTTGGCATTGGTCTTTAGTCGTTGGTCTTTGGTCTTTGGACTATGCAATGATTGATAAGCGGTTTTGAGGAAATTGGCGACTGAGACGCCGGGTATACTTAAAGGATTTTGAAAGGCAAGAAATAATCCTTCTCTGGCTCTTTCTTCGGGTTTTAGATGCAGTATATTTTTGCTGCCAATTTCTACTTCGCCACTTTTGGATGCGTATGCTGGATTACCCATAAGTATTTGGGCAAAAGTGGACTTACCCGATCCGTTGGGACCCATAATTGCATGAATTTCACCTGAGGATATTTTAAGGGAAATTCCTTTGATAATTTCCCGATTTCCAATTTCTGCTTTTAAATTATTTATACGTAGTTTATAATTTTTAGTTTTCATATAGGAAGAGTCAGCTCTAAACTACTGTTACTAGCTTTTGGAATATCCCAACTGACAGGAATTTCTCTTTTACCATGAGTATCCTGAAAATACAACTTTTTTTCTTTCAGACCATACTCATAAAGTTCCTTGGTAATTTTTACATCAGATAAACAATACTGACATAACTCATCTATTTTATTATTTCGGTATAAATCAATTGCCAGTAGTCCATGGCCAGATTTTTTGACTCCTAAAGTGGCCCGGGCAAGATCATCAAGAGCGAGACGGAATCCCAATATCTTATGAACTTGGTCTAACAAATCAAGAGTAGGAATTTTGGATAAATCGCCTATGTAATAGGGAGAAAGAACCGGTAAATCAAATTTATTGATATTAAAACCAATTATTTGAGAAGTATGTTCAAGTTTTTTGAATAATAATCCCAGATCTTTTTCCAAATAAGTTTCATAAGTGCCCGTTGCATAATCATAAATACCCACGACTGAGACTTTTAATTTTTTATGATCGTAGCCTACTTCGGTAAACAGATTTTGGGTTTCGATATCCAGAACGATGGGTTTCATGCTGTGTTTTGGTAGAGACTAGTGTAGCGTAAACTAGATTGAGGATCAAGATAAGATTGAGGTGAGGAATACGCCTAACAGAATAAATAAACTGCCAATAATGAAACCGCTATTTAATTTATCACCAAGAAACATAATGGATAGTATGGTGACAAAAATTGGCTGGATATATGTTGCAAGACTGACTGTCAGGGAGGAAGAATATTTTATGGCAAATTGATAAAGAATATATGTAAGAAATGTTCCAAAAAATCCCAGGTAAAAGGCGGAGGAATAGAGACCAAAGCTTATAGAGGGATAACCAATGGAGGAAATTTCCCAAAGAAAAGGAAAAATGGAAATAATAAAGGAAATAATAATTGATGTACTACCGATTTCTGTGGGAGAAAATTTGGCGGCCAGTTTTTTGGAAAAGAGAATATAACAAAGCCAACATGATGTCGCTCCAAGAATAATAAGATTGCCTATTAAAGAACCAAATATGGGTTGTTCCGAATTAACTTTTGAGTTATAAAAAATAAATGAAATACCGATCAGGCCGAGCACTACACCAATTGTCTTGACGAGGGGAAAGTTTTGTCCTTGAAATAATTTAGCAATAATTATTATAAAAACAGGAATCAGGGCATATATGAGCTGACTGGCAGGAGCTGAAGTATATTGTATACCGATGATAAAAAAAGTGATATTGAAATAGGACAAAACTGATACGGCGACTAATTCTTTAAAGTGCTTTTTTTTCCAAGGTTTCTGGTAGATAAAAAAAGGTAAAAAGGGAATTGCAGCAAAAAGAAATCTTAGAAATGTCAAAGTCAGGGGCGGAAGTGTGCGGACTGCATCTTTGGCCAGGACCACCATAAACGACCAGAGAACGACAGTCCCCAAGAGCGCCAAAATCGCTTTTGAAGATGTATTCATACTATAGAGGGGAAAGAGCAAATTTTTCCAGAGCTATTTTCAACCAGGGAGTGAATTTGTCTTTTTTATTTTTGACTTCCTTTTTTAGGTCTTCTAATTTAATTTTTTTTATCTCTTCTATTTCAACTGGATTATGAATCACTTCCTCCACCGATTTACCAATAAGGACGTGGCAGTATTCATTTTCGCAATTGCCGTTATACTGTGCAAAATAGAAGAATCCTCCAAGATCTTGAAATTCTGTATCAACTCCAAGTTCTTCCATGCCCCGTCTTTGGGCAGCCTGTTGTACTGTTTCGCCCGGCAAAACATGACTGACTATGGAGACATCCCAGTGTCCATCCCAAAGTGATTTTTGCTGGCTTCTTTTTTGGATATAAATATTCCCTTCACCATCAAAAAGAAACGCAACAAAAGCTAAATGAGTTTTGCCTGATCCTTTATGACAGTCATTTCTGGTTGCTTGCCCGATAGGTTTGCCATTTTCATCTGTGGTTATAAGTATTTGCTCTTTTTGTTCGCCTGATAAATCATGCCATTTGCTCATATGAGGGAATTATATCATTAAAAAACTCACCCAAACAGTAAATGGATGGGTGAGTTTTTTATAAAACTAGTTGTCTTAGGCCGCGCCACCTGGAGTCGGACCTGGAGTTGGTACGGGCTCAGTTGGTGGAGTCGTCGGTGTCGGTTCTGGACCTGGAGCTGGTGGCGGCATATTCGGTTCCGGTGTCGAAGTAGGTGTCGGTCCCGCTGGTGGGGTTTGACCGGGCATATTGGGATTTGTATTGTCCATAAATATCACCTCCTCACTTAAATAAATTAGTTTATAAAATTTCCTCTTTAATCCACTTTAACACAGCATTGGTAGTCTTGCCAACTGGCACTGATAGCAAAACAAATGTTTCATAACTGTGTAATTTTTTTATTTCTTGTTCTACTTGCGAAAAATTTTCTTCAATTGAATCCATAATAAGTAATACTTCGTCAGCGGATTCTATTTTGCCTTTATATAAATATGAGGAAGATATAGGTATTTTTTTAATACAAACTACTAATCTTTTTTTCAAAAGAGTTACGGAAATTTTCTCTGCTTCTTCACTATCTGTACATGTAAGAAATAAAATGTTTGGTTTCATAATTTTTTGAGGAGAGACAATGTATCGGGACCATTATCAAACTGGTAAACAGTTTCTCCTTTGTCTATTAATAGATGTATGTTATCCCAAGTGGTCAAGGGATCATTTCTTACTCTTCCGCCTGCCCCAACTGTTCTTAGATAATTTATTTTTGCTTTTCTGTCTGTATACATATATATAGCATCTTCAAGTCCGTTACGGAAAACATATGCCTGCCAGGGGGGGCCGTTCACGCTATCGAGAAGATCAACTATATAAATAGGCTGTTTGAGATTGCTATTTGTTATATCTTGATTCAACTTGGTAACTATATTTTGAGTAATTTTGCTTGCTTTATTCCATTGCATCTGTTGGTATTTCAAAAATATTATTCCCGATAGGAGTATAAATGTTATATAAATCATACCAATTGGTTTAAATAATTTGGAAAAGTTAAATAAGGAAATAATAAGAAGAATTGCCGGAATAGAAGATAAATAAAAATATCTTGCTTGAGGCAGAGATGTTGATGAAAATAATAATATGGTAAGGAAACACCAAATGAGCAAAAAGAGATTTATATTGGATCTGTGACTTTTTATAATTATTATAATCATTGTAAGAAGACTTAATAAGACTAAAAATATTTTGGGAAGAGAATCTACAAAAAAAGGGTTGGCAATAAAAAGATAAAGAGAAGATTTGGTGATGGAAATTATAAATCTAGTTATGTCGGGAGATTGGGCAGTAAGCGGAACGGCTGATTGTGAAATTCTAAAGAAAAACAATAAAAATAAAATTACAAGAGGCAATGAAAAGAGCTTGATAATACCGAATAACTCTTTTTTATTTTTAGTTATCAGTAAATAATAAGCAATACATATAAAGGGTAATGTAAAAGCATACTCATGTGAGAAAACGGCGAGTATAAATGATAAAAGAAAAAGTAAATAATTTATGAGTTTTTGGTTTTCGAGAAATTTTGTAAAGAATAATAATCCCACCAAATAAAAGAAAACCATAAGTGATGTGCTAAGTCCAGTAACCCAATAAACTACTTCATAGTGAGAAAAGAAGAAGGAATATATAATTGCTGCAAGAAGAGCTAACGTTTTATTTTTAATCAGTAGAAGTCCTAGAAAGTAAACTAGAATTACATTGAGGACATGGACTAATAAGGTGACTAGATGGAAAATGAAGGGACTCAAGCCAAATATGCTTTTTATCAACCAAATAACAAACCAAAAGACTGGAATATGGTGATTGAAGTCAGGTCTAAATTTTAGAGCTTCGATAAGAGAATTAACACTCAAAAAGTAAAAATCATCACTTACAAAGAAAAACTTTAAAGAAGGCAAATAAAATAGAAGATTGATGATGACTAAAAGGAATATTTTTGCCATCTGGTCTTTAAAATATTATAATAGATTTATGAAACTAATAATTGAACTTCTTATTAAAGCATTTGTACTTCTGGTAACTACTAGGCTTGTTCCTGGATTTAATATTGATTCCTGGACGACTGCACTTATAGTGGCCTTTATACTGGGGGTATTAAATATATTTATAAAGCCCATACTTCTTTTCTTGACTCTTCCTGCAACGATTTTGACGCTGGGTCTATTTATGTTTGTCGTCAATGCTCTTCTTCTTATTATTGCTTCAAAACTGGTAAGCGGTTTTCAGATAGAGTCTTTTGGCACTGCGATCATCGCCGCTGTCGTTATAACCATTATTTCAAGTCTGGTTAATCTTTTTATCAAGTAATCCGACAGCTTCCTCAGGTGACTTCACAATATCATAGAATTTATCGAATCCTTCAAATACAAATCCTTCTTTCTCCATAACTTTTATGAGTCTGTGGAACTCATGGTAAAAGTTATCAAGTAATATAAGAGGTTTGTTTTCGGGAATTTCTCCTTTTCTTTTCAGTGCAAGGACCGCAACTACTTCATAAAGGGTGCCAATACCACCGGGGAGTGAAATAAATCCATCGGCGATCTGGAGTAATTTATCTTGTCTTGGGTTAAGCAGATCAAACATCTCCCGGGTTGTAAGGAATGAGGAATGAATTCTATTTTTAACATTTAAGCATACTCCGTGAGTTTCTCCTTTGTTTTCATATGCACCTCTCGCGACTTCATTCATGAGTCCCGGTCCGCCGCCAGTGACTGTAGTGAAACCAGCTTCTGCCAAGGCTTTACCCGTCTCATAAGCTAGACCATAATAATATTTTTCTTTTTCGCGGGCGCAGTCATTGGCGGCAAAGACGACGATATTTTTGTTCATGGTTTTTTTATACCATAGGTTTCTTCAATAAAAAAATCAACGCCATCTGAGGTGAGTTTGATATAAGCTCCATTGGCGATGAATCTGCCATATAAATTTTTATAATTGCCAAATCCTAAATGGATAAGTAGAGTCTTCATCAGTCCTCCGTGAGATCCGATAAGAATGATTTTACCATTGTAAGCAACTGCTGTTTCTCGAAGAAAGGTCAAAAATCTACCTATTAAAGCCTCATCACTTTCTATATCCTCATGAAGAGGGGTTTGGAAACGTTCATTCTGATCAAGTTTGTCGATCTTTTCATACAGGTGTTGCATCTCCTGAAAAAATTTACCTTCATATTTACCAAAACGTCTTTCTCTTAAAACCTCGGTGGTCGTCACAGCAAGTTTTCTTTCCAGAAGTATTATTTCGGCAGTTTTCTTGGCACGAAGAAGATCGGATGAGAAAGCGGCATCAAATTTCACATCTTTTAGCTTTTGTGCAGTTTTTTGAATCTGTTTTAATCCTTTGGCGGTTAAGGGCGAATCACCGTGACCCTGAATACGCTTCTCTAAATTCCATACTGTTTCTCCGTGTCGCACTATATAAAATGTACAGAATTTCGTCATGGGGAAATTATAGCAGATATTAGAAACACTAAAATATATCGATGCAATTTTAATATAAATTCTATATATGTAATACTAATAAATAGTATGTAGTTTAATAACATGTTATTCAGTAAGGAGGTGAGAAAAAATGAAGAAGATAAAAAAAGTTAATCCGGTTTCAATTGCAAAATTGCTTGCCGTAATTTATGGATTTCTTGGGCTGATTGTTGGGGCTTTTACCACTTTGGGTTCTTTATTGGGTTTGGGTGCTGCAGGTAAAAATATGGTTTTTGGACTTGTTTTGGGAGGAGCGTCAATTATTGTAATGCCACTTCTATATGCCGTAATGGGATTTATTGGCGGATTTATTGGCGGATTATTATATAATTTTGCGGTTAAGTATACCGGTGGATTGGAAGTTGAGATAGAATAATTGGACCTACAAAGATATTTTCTGGTAAAATACCTGTGTTTGCGGGATCGTCTAATGGTAGGACAACGGACTCTGAATCCGTTTATCTTGGTTCGAATCCAAGTCCCGCAGCCAGAAATCTGTTATAATTCTAAAAACTATGTTGAAAATTGGAGTAATACTTGGAAGCATCAGGGAAATAAGAAGAGGGGCAAGAGTAGCCAAATGGCTCATGGGACAACTAAAACAATATAAAGATATCGACGTGGAACTTCTGGATCTTCGCGATTATCCCCTCCCTTTTTACAATGAAAATAATTCACCCGAAGGACTAAAGGGTAAATATTCCAATAAAATAGCAAAAAAATGGGCGGCAAAAATTGGTGAGAAAGATGGATTCATCTTTATTGTTTCAGAATACAATCACGGTCCTACTGCAGTACTAAAAAATGCTTTGGACTGGTTGTATTATGAATGGAACAGAAAAGCAGTATCTTTTGTAAGTTACGCCACTGGACTAGGAGCAGGAATCAGAGCTGTGGAACAACTTCGTGGAATTGCGGTAGAACTTGAGATGGCACCTCTGCAGAAAGCGATACATATAGGTCAAGTACTGGATATTCTTGATGAGGATGGAAATGTTCTGAAAAGCCATGTAAATGATCGTGTTGCCAATATGATGCAAGAGTTGTTATGGTGGACAAAGACGCTTAAGGCCGCACGCGAAAAAACTAAAAATGACTAAAGAGGAAAAGGTACAGGAAATACTCAAAAGGCTTTATAAGATCTGGCCGAAACCTAAGATTGAATTGAATTACTCTAATCCTCTTGAACTCCTGGTGGCCGTGATACTTTCTGCTCAAGCCACTGATAAGACCGTCAATAAAGTGACTCCAGAACTTTTCAAAAAATATAAATCTGCGGCAGATTATTCCTCGGTTTCCCCTGAAAAACTTGACACGGACATAAGAAGGGTAAATTTTCACTTTAATAAAGCAAAGAATATAGTTGCAGCTTCTAGAATAATTGCAGAAAAATATGATGGAAAAGTGCCAGAGACGATGGAAGAGCTAGACGCACTTCCCGGAGTAGCCCGAAAAACTGCCAATGTAGTACTAAGCAATGCTTTTGGAAAAGCCGAGGGAATAGTCATTGATACGCACATGATACGGTTGTCCAATTGTTTGGAACTTACGAAAGAAAAAGACCCAGTCAAAATAGAACAGGATCTTATGAAAATTGTGACGAAAGATAAATGGATCGATTTCGCTCATCTGCTCATTCTCTATGGAAGATACTATTGTACGGCGCGAATGAAGTGTACAGACTGCCAGATATTGGGAGACTTGTGTCACAAATGAGCTGATGGTTGCAGAAAATACTATGAGGAGTTAAAGTTGGCTGGTGTCTGTATCGATATCTTTCAGGTCTTTTTCAATATCGCCTACGTCTATATCCTGCGCCGCTTTCTCTTCATCAGGAATAGAGGTGGGTACTTGGGTAACTTGGGCTTTTATGGTTGGGGAAGAATAATTATTGGTAACGCTGTTTCTCCCTGAAAGCATCAGATTATAAACAATAATAGATCCGAGAATAAGGAAAATAACCAGCGTGAAGAGAAAAATAAAGGTCATGAAGTGACTTTTTTGAGGCGGTTCTCCGATTGATGGTGGAGCTGGAGGTGTGCTATTTACCTGCTGATTTGGGATTTGTTCGTTATTCATTGTTTAATATTGTTTTGGTAGGTGTACTAAGCTTGAGTTGTCTTACAGCAACTGCCGCCTCAACCACTTTTTGTTTGGCTTCAATCACCAATTTGTGTACTAATTGAAGATCTAATCTCATTTCTGAAACTGTAGATCCTACTGTGTTTTTCAGTATTTGTTCATCGGAAATATTCAGGATATATTCCTTACCCGCTTGAGCAGTGACAGCAGTTTTTGCCTGATCAATAGCCGCTTGAGCGTTTTGGATAGATGTTTCTGCTGATGAAGTATCGGTTCCCTGTTCTTTTGCTTGGTTTACTTTTTCGGTTAGTTTGGATAAAATTTCTTCCATTTTTTCTATGGCCTCTGCCCAGCGGTTGGTATGATTGGTATTGGCTGTTGATAATTTGGTATCGAGTTTTTCGACAATTTTTTGTTTTCTGGCATCTTTAATTTCGGCAAGATGAGCTTTGAACTCTTCCCGTTTTTCTTTAAATTGTTCTTTGACTTCTATTCTGCGGGTTTTTATTTCTTCTTTAATATTTTTTCGTTCTATTTTAAGCTTCTCAAGTCCTTCTTTTCTTTCCATTTTTAACTTTTCTGATTCTTCTCTAGACTTATTTGTATCCGTTTTGGTGACTGTAACCTCTTGTTGTTCTTCATTTTTAGTGGGTACTACAGTATTTACGGAATTGCTTGATTCTTCTGCCCAAACTTTCAGAGGAAAAAATAGAAAAATGAAAATGACGATATTACTCATGAGTCTAGTAAAAGACATATATAACTAAGGTAATTTAAGAACAGATAATTGTCAAGCTAAATTTGATTGTGCTATGCTAGTCGTGGTGCTATGAATAAGAAAAAACACATAGGTATATATAGACTTGCCTCGGCTTTCATAGACTTATCTATTGTTCTCCTCCCTGCGATTTATTTAACTGTTATCGGGCACGTAATATTCTTCCAACCACTACTTATAAGCAGAATGAATATAAGCGCTGTGTGGAACACTCCAATTTTTCCTCTTATGCTTGTTTCTGTCATGACAATATATGTTTTTTTATTTAAAAAATATATTGGACAGTCTCTGGGTAAGCGGATTTGTGGACTGGTAATAATAGATAATAAAAGCGGTGCACTACCTAAATCTGGACAATTGTTTATCAGAAATTTTGTAAAGGGTTTGCTCTTTGTGGTAATAATTTTTATAAGTCCAACAATTGCGACCTTAACTTTACTGCTGGTATTTAAACTCATTACTTTCCTGCCAGTACATATAGTCGAGAGTATTTTAAGCACTGATACACAAACGGAAACTCCCTTAATTGCTAGTTTTGCAGAAGTTACAGTATTTCTAATATATTTCGTCTTGTACTTTTTTCTATTTATTTCATTTTGGAAGGACAGAGGAATTCATGATATTTTGGCACGTACAAATGTAATTTCTTATAAAAATGTATGGAACTTTAAAAAACTTATTTTTCTGCTCTTTATTTTTATAGTACTTTTTTGGGCAATAAATCCATTGGGAATATACTTTGAAAATGCAGTGGGTTATCCTCTACCGCATCCCGCAACAAGGATTTTAACTGATAATCTCAGCACCTACACCAACAGTCAAAACTGGATGATAGACTACAATAATACTCAGATGTCCGCTAAGGATAGTGGTAAAATTACTGCTTTTTTCCGCAGAGACGGTCTTCAATCGTGTCTTAATGGATTTAATGTATATGCTTATTATGATAATCCTAATCGTTTATCACTGGATGATTACTTCAAAGAATTAGAAAATAAAAATCAATATGTTTTTCGCGGAAGTGAGAAAGAGGAATTAGTGATAAATGGGATTTCAAGTATAAGAGTAACTCATAAATATGACCAAACAATTAATTCTATATTAACTAAATCAGTCTATTATCTGGTTCCAATTGATAAAACGATTTACAAAATAGAATATGATGTCTTAGATTCTAACTCACCTAGAGGATATAGTTTTCCTAAGGCTGAATGCGAGCAAAATGAGAAGGCAATTGATACCATGATAAGAACTTTTCGACAAGTTTAAAGAGCATTTTTCTTTTTCCTCCGCTGATTCTTACACATTTCATATAAAGATAACAAATTTTTCTTGATTTAGGCTGATAGGCTAATTTATATGGCCGGAGAATCTAAGATAACATCTGATCATGAAACTATAAGGAAGTGGGTAGAGGAACGTGAGGGTATGCCAGCTACAGTAAAAGGGACAGGTGAGGGAGATGCTGGGCTTCTAAGGATAAAGTTTCCAGATTTTGGAGGCGGAGCTAAACTTGTGGAAATATCCTGGGAGGAATTTTTCAAAAAATTTGATGATAAAAAGCTGGCTTTCCTGTATCAGGAAAAGACGAGTAAGGGAAAAGAGAGTCGATTTTTTAAGTTTATTAAAAAGCAGGGTGGAAGGTAAAACATGGACAGCTTCATGACTTGACAAAGACCTAAATTAAGTCTTATAGTAATTGTCCATGCGTATACCTTCTACCCTTGTTGTTATATCTGTTTTTGCAGCTTCTCTTTTATATTTTCCCAAAAATATATACGCTAGTATAAATTTTTATAGAAGCTGGTTAGGAGTGACAGAAAATGCCATTATCAGGCAGAAAGCTGAGGCAGCACAAATGATACCTAGTGTGACTCCTTCATATATACCAACACTTACTCCTACATTTGTCCCTACTCAGACTCCCACCAGTACCCCTGTACCCACATCTATGCCCACAAACATACCTACACCTACTATAAGCAATGATAAGAAGGGCTTTATTTTACAGGCGATAAATGAATTCCGGAAATCTAAGGGTGTATCGGAGGCAAGCTCTGATACCCAGACTTGTAATTTTGCCAATACAAGAGCTTCCGAAATAGCCAGTAATTTCAATCATGATGGATTTAATAATCGGATGAGTTCCAATTCCCTGCCCTACCCCGCTTTTTCCTCGGTAACAGAAAATATAGCCAAAAATTCCGATTATAAAGACGTTGTGCGTCAGTGGATACAATCAGGGCAACATGCGGAAAATATGCTAAAAGATACGCCCTTTGTCTGTGTGGAATTTGAAGGTGATTTTTATGCTTATGAAGGTTGGAAACCTTAGCGGACTGTTTCTGATCCTAAGATGAAGAAATAAGACTGAAGATAAACATATAAGACCTGGAAGACCACTAAAACAATAGCAAGACCGACAAAGGCAAAAACCCATTTGAGGAAACTTACGGCAACTGTCGGTTTGTGTCTATAGACGCGAGTTACTTTTCTTTTGGCTTTGGTTCTCTTTTTCATATCTATATCTAGATTAGAGGATAGAAAAGTAGTTTGTCAAGAAGTGTTTTTACTTAGTGGATTTTTTCGCGGGTTTGTCTTCCAGTTCTTCCTCTGGAGTGATGAGGATAGAAAAAAGTATAAATCCGGCAAAAAGAGGCATAATGAGAGTAAATCTGGTGACTTCATCCGGTACTTTCCAAAGAACTAAAAGTGACAAGACTATGGCAACTACCGCAGCCCATACTATCAGTTTGTTTTCTTTATAAAATTTGTCCCACCATTTAGGCATACTAGCAATATAGTAGGCCAAGAATGATATAATGTCAAGAGAAAAATATGAAATCAGGATATGTGGCTATCGTCGGTCGCCCCAATACTGGCAAATCAACGCTTCTCAATAATATATTGGGCCATAAAGTCACGGTGACATCGCCCAAACCCCAGACTACACGTTTCCCTATAGAGGCTGTCTTTGAAGATGAGAGGGGGCAAATTATTTTTATTGACACACCCGGGGTGATGGGTAGAGTGGATGATCCGGTAGGAAAGAAGATAAATCCCAAAACCGAATCCAGACTGGCGCAGAATGTGGACGTGATGGTCTATCTTATAGATCATACCAGGGATAGGGATTTCGAAGAGAATAAAACTCTGGGGATTGCCAGAAAGTTTAAAATACCAAAAATACTCGCCGTAAATAAATCGGATATAAAAAAACCGGATTATTATCCTCATTATAAATTCATGGAAGAAGAGTTTTCTCCAACAATTCATATATCAGCTCTTTTTAAATGGAACTTCAACTACCTGCTTGATGCCATATTTGAGTATCTTCCGGAGAAAGAAAAGATCATAAAAGATGTCGAAACAAGAGCAACACCTCTTCTTTCTATGGACAGCAAGCAGTTTATCGGAGAGATAATCAGAGAAAAAGCATATATATTTCTTCGTAAAGAGGTGCCTTACACGCTGGTGGTGATGGTGGATGAAATAAATAAGAAAGAAAATGGAGTGATGTATATCAAAGCCAGGATAATAACCAATGATGATAGGTACAAAAGGATGATCATAGGTGAGAAAGGAAGAATGGTGAAAGAAATAGGCATGGCGGCAAGAAAAGAACTGGAAACGGCGACTAATCAGAAAGTTTTTATAGATCTGACTGTGGAAGTAAATCCCCACTGGACCGAGGAGATGCTCTGATTTGCAATCTAAAAGTAATTATACTATCATAAGGCTCTAAAAGGAGGTGATTTTATGAGTGCTGATACTAATCCTGGTGGGGGGCATGCGGTAGATCATAGAAAAGAAGAACCTGAACTACCAGCAAGATGGGAACATTTGGAAGAAAATGAAGTGAGACTCGGTCTAGACCCGAATCGACCAACCCCGGAATCTATGATGAGAGATGATGTACTTACTAAGTTTGAACAGGCCAGTTAGACTCAAGTAAAAAATTGAATTAGCTTTACACACCCGGTGAGATGTTTCCTTTACACATTGGGATATTGAGCGGACCCAATAGAATCTCGCTATAGCGGAAGTTTATTGGGTTTTGATTTAGAAGTATTAATCCAGCTTCACTTGGCGTTTGGATTCCAGAAAGGTAATGGTGAAGTTTTTGAAGAAGGATTCCCGGCCCAGAAGATTTAACGAAACTGAATACTCTTGGGAGAAAACCACTGGACAAATAAATCTTTTTCCGGCAACTTCAATTTTCAGATCATGAAGATACCCTTTTATTTTCCCTCCAACTCCACCCAATGTAATCTCTTTGCCTTTCTTGATGTTGATTTGTAAATAATCTGCTACTTCTTTTCGGAATATGGATATTGTAGCTCCTGAATCAATAAGCGCTAGAATTTCTTGTTTTTTTCTACTATATTCTACGCTAAGAGGGATTATCGGATAATTATTCCCTAAAGAATCCATTTTATAGGGATATACCCTGAGGATATTTTGGCTCATGCTAAAGAATATAAGGACCTTCGTCTTTGTAAGGGACTTTGAATGCGGCCGGTACAGTACCAGAGGGACGTTTGTCTTTAGTCGGTCTCGTAACTAATGGTCCGATTTCCTTCAATGTTTCGCCGACCGCAATGATTTTATCTGAAATAGGATCTATTACTACCCATTTTCCGGCAAATTTACCCATTTGTTTAGTAGATATGTTTATACGTTTCATACTAATATTATACCATGCGATTAAATAGAAATGCTTGGATACTTTCTGCTACTTCTTGGGGTTTTTCCCAGAAGACCATGTGGCCTGCGTAAGGAATGACAGATAATTTAAGTTTGTCGCCTACCAATAATTGGGCATATGAAGGTTTGGCTACTTTATCTTCTCTGCCATAAACTAATAAAGCCGGAACAGAAAGATTTATAATATTTTGTACCAAAGGAGTGGAACTAAATGAAATTCCCATATCCAGGAAGGCATCTATCCTTAATTTTTTCTTTCCTTCCATTCCGTACATATCCACTAGATTTTTGTCAAACTTATACATGTTCATATATTTTGCTATTGCGTAGGTAAATCTTTTTGATTCGAGTAGTTTTTTTAATAACCTTTTGGTCATGTGAAACGAGTCAACCGATTTAAGTGAATTTATAAGAATTTTATTTCCGCGGAAATTAGTTCCTTCTTTCACAGGCGGACCAATCAGAATCACTGCACTCACCAAATCCGGGAAATCTAGAGCTGTCTGAGTGGCCACAAAAGTACCCATGGAAAAGCCTGAAACCGCTGGTTTTATACTGAGTAATCTGATAAATTCACCTAAATAACTTGCTGATTGGATGATGTCATATCTTGCAAGACTACCCGAATCGCCGTAGCCGGGAAGATCAACTATGTACAGAGTAAATTTTTCTTTCAAATGCTCGACGAGGGGCAACCAACCTTTCCAGTTATTAGTCCAGCCATGTATTAGAACAAGCGGTGATCCTTTGCCCATCTTGGCAAAGTGAAGATGTATTCCATCTATCTTGGTTTTGTATGTTTTGTAATTGCTCATGAAATTTTTAGAAGAAATTTTTTAAGTTGTAATAATGCTCGGCCACGATGACTGACTTTATTTTTTTCTTCATCACTTGAAGTGCCAAATGTTTTTCCTAAATCTTGACTCCAGAAAATAGGATCATAACCGAAGCCGTGTGTACCAATTCTTTTTTCGGTAATAAACCCTTCACAAGATCCTTCAAATTTATGAACACTTTTTGTACTCGGATCGTATAAAATTGCTACAGATTTATATTTTGCTGTTCGTTTTTCTTCCGGTATATTGTTCATTTTCCCAAGAATTGCATCTATTTTGTCCTCATCTGTACCTATGGTATGTCGAGCAGAATATATGCCGGGCCAACCATCGAAAATATCTATTTCCAATCCGGAATCTTCACCCAGAGTAAGTATTTTTGTTTTATCGCCGATAGTTTTTGCCTTGAGGAGAGCATTTTCCTCATAACTTATTCCCTTCTCCTCTACATCATCAGAAATATTTAGATCATCCAGTGTTTTTATTTCATAAGGTATATCAGCAAGAAGGCTTTTTACTTCCTTTATTTTTCCTTTATTTCTTGTGGCAAGAAGAAGTGTGGTCATTTTTGTGAACGAATAATTCTATATCCTCCATAGAGGATAAGTACGCCACCTATGATAGTCAAAATGGTTGGAATTTCACCGAATATAAAAAGTGCATAAACAATCGCAGATAAAGGCTCAAAGTAAGAAATAATACCAACGTGTTGAGCTTTTACTGATTTTAGTCCAGTAAAATAGAGTGAAACTGCGATACCGCTAAGTATGATACCTCCGAAAAAGAGTAATAATAATATGGTAGGGTTGAGAGTGTAAGGAATGAACAATAGAAAAGGGAAAAGAAACAAACAGGAAATAATTGTCTGGTACAAATTCAATTTGATACCGCTGTCTTTTGAGCCTATGGCTTTTGAAAAAACAAAAAAAAGTGAGAATGAAATTCCTGCAAATATACCGGCGAGTACTCCCAAAAGATCTCCGGATGAGGATGAGTTGTTTGCAAATATGGCGATAAGAACGATTCCAACAAAAGAAATAAAGAGGCTAATAATTGTATTTTTCTCAATTTTTTCCTTTAGAAAGATATGTGCCAAGATCACTACATAAATCGGCGCTGCATATAAAAGAACTTCTGCATTTGCAATGGAAGTATGAGTGAAAGCATAATATGCAGTGACAGCAGTCAACGCATTCAGAAATCCTAACATCAAAAGATTTTTTATATTCGTTTTCGGAACGGATATTGTTCTCTCCCTTATAAATAGATAGACTGTGATAGCAAGTGCGCCAAAGAAAAATCTGTAAAAGAGAAGAATTGGAGAAGGAAGATCAATTAAGCGGGCAAATATGCCATTGGTACCTAGAATGAGAGCTGATAAAGCAATAAATAGATAGCCTCGGAGATGGTGGGATTTCATGTACTTTGTACTTTTTTCAATCTTTCAAGCGTTTCTTCTTTCCCCAATATTTCCATGGATTCATTGAGAGGCGGAGAAATCTTTTTTCCTGTCACGGCGACTCTGACTGTCATGAAGAAGTTACTGCTTTTATATTTTTCCCGGGCTACCAAATCCTGCATGGTTTTTCCCAGAACATCGGCTTTCCAATCATCGACTTTTTCTAACGATTGGACTAATTGGGATAATTGGGGCAATTTACTAGAGAGATCTATATCATATTTTTCAGGATGTTTGAAAAAAAATTCAGTAAGCGGCAGATAATCAGATAACTTCTTAATTCTTTCCTGAATTAATGGCACTGTTTTCTCTACTAATTTATCTGGTAAATTTTTATCTTCATAAAATTCTAATATTTGATCCGCCAGCTGGCGTATTGACTTTTTCCGTATGTATTCCCCGTTCATCCATTCAAGTTTGGTAAGATCAAATGCAGGACCAACAGGTTTTACATCTTCCAACTGAAAATACTTCATCATTTCATCTAACGAAAATATTTCCTTACCTTCAGGTGGAGACCAGCCCATGAGAGCTAAGTAATTTAGAATCGCTTCAGGTAGATATCCTTGTTCTTTGTACCAAGATGCCCAGACGGGGTTTTTGCGTTTGGATAGTTTGGAACGGTCGGGATTTCGCAGTATCGGACCGTGGGCGAATATGGGTAGTTCCCATCCTAGAAATTTATAAATTAATATGTGTTTGGGGGTGGATGATATCCATTCCTCAGCTCTAATTACATGAGAAATTTCCATGAGATGGTCATCTACGACTACCCCAAGATGATATGTGGGAAATCCATCTGATTTTAATAATACTTGATCATCAATTAGTTTATTTTCGAAAGAAATTTTTCCCCTTATAAGATCGGTAAATTCAGTCACTCCCTCATCGGGAACATTTAATCTAATTACATATCTTGCTTTTTCAGTTTGTAGTTTGTAGTTTGTAGTTTGTAGTTTTTTACAATGGCCATCATACATAGGGGGCAAGCCTTTTTTTTGCTGGTCTTCACGCATTTTGGCAAGTCTTTCGGGAGTACAGAAGCAGTAGAAAGCATGGCCTTTTTCAACTAATTCTAAAGCATATTTTTTATAGAGATCGAGTCTTTCTGATTGTCGGTAAGGAGCATAGGGTCCGCCTATCTTAGGACTTTCATCAGGTGTAAGACCAAACCACTGTAGAGAGGATAAGATTTTTTCTTCTGCACCCTTTACCAGTCTGGTTCTGTCTGTATCCTCAATCCTGACTATAAATTTTCCCTGACTTTTGCGGGCAAAAATATAATTTAGGAGAGCAGTATAGACATTGCCGATGTGGAGATCTTCGCCTGTGGGAGAAGGAGCTATTCGCGTACGAACTACTTTCATAATTTTAGTTGATTCTAACATAGGTAGTAGTTATACTCAATTTATGGCCACTCTTACGGAAATTTCTGTTTATTCCAGGAAAGCCATCATCTGGCTTATTGCAATAGTTATTGGGTTTATAGTACTCAAAATACTTCTAAATGTTTTCACAAGTTATTGGAGAGCGGCTCATCCACCTCCTGCGGCAAAACCCAATGTTTTGTTTGATAAATTACCTACACCTCAATTTCCAGAGGATATGAAAACTTCTGCTGGCCTTACAATAAAACTGGAAAATATTGAAGGAAGGCCACCGGAAACCACCCCTTCAGGAATGGTATATTTTATGCCCAAAAAACTTCCATCTCTTCTTGCACCTGCGAAGGCAAAAGATTTTGCGGCAAGAATAGAATTTCTATCCGAACCGCAAGTAATATCTACTAATCAATACCGTTTTATAGATACGAATGATCCAAAACGCGTTTTAAACTTGGACATTATCAACCTAAATTTCGATCTGACATATGACTATGCAAGCGATCCATCTACTTTTGAAAAAGTCGGAATGGATGAACCTGACAAGATTATAGAAACTGTAAAGGGATATATGCAAAATAATGGTTTGGTGGATTCTTCTATTTTTTCGGTGCCACCTGTAGTGATTTATTACAGATATGACAGCACTACTCATATACTCAAACCTGTAATACCCAAAGAAGATGCGGATGCAGCCCGTGTGGACTTCTTCCGTCCTGACATATTTGGCTACAAGATGCTTACATCGGGGTATAACAGAAGTTATAACTACGCAATTATTTCAACATCCGGCATACTTAAAAATAAATTTTTAAAAATAAATTATACTTTCTGGCCCATTGATTTTGGTAATGCGGCGACTTATCCACTACGCACTTCACAAAGCGCTTGGGAAGATCTAGTGGCCGGGAATGGGATGGTCGCTACTATGGGTGAGAATACTGAAGAATCCACTATAGTAATAAGAAAAATATATTTAGCATATTACGATAGCGGTTTTGCTGATAACTATTTGCAACCTATTTTTGTATTTGAAGGAGATAGGGGCTTCTTCGCATATGTACCGGCTATTCTTAAGGATTGGCTGGAATAGACCAGTTGTAATTCTGGAATACCCAGGATATAAGCTCTCCTGTTTCTCTGAATCTGTCTGCTGATCTTAGAACCACTGTCAGTATTTCATGGTCTCCTCTTTTCACTAGAGTAACTACGCACTCTTCGGCATTTTCGGTATAGCCTGTTTTGACTCCGGCCACACCAGGTATATCTCCTAATAACTGGTTAACATTTTTGAGATCATGAAAATAAGTATAGCTGGTATCAGAAACAGTAATGGCGCGAGTAGCAACTATTTTGGAGAGTGTTTTGTCTTTGAGCATATATTGAGCCAGACGGGCAAGATCAAAAGCTGAGGTGTAATGATTGGCATCGTCAAAGCCGGTGGGATTAGTGAAATGAGTATTGTTTAATTTGAGTAGGCGGGCTTTTTGGTTCATTCTTTCAACAAAGGTTTTCTGACCGCCGGGATAATTTTCGGCAAGAACTATGGCGGCATCGTTGGCTGAAGATACAAGCAGTCCATAAAGAAGCGATTCAAAAGTTATTTTTTCGCCTTTCACCAGACCCATGGTGCTGCCTTCTTCTTCAACTGATGCTACCTCCAGGACGTCATCCAGTTTGAATTGATCATAGGCAACTAGGGCGGTTGCAATTTTGGTAGTTGAGGCGGGTGATAAACGGGAGTCAGGGTTTTTGCTATAAAGAGTAATTCCTGATGGTACATCAAGGACTATCACGCCTTCGGCTGTCAGACCCTGGGGATAAAATCCTGTAAAGTTGACAGGTACTGGAGGAGCAGGAGGTAAACCCACTGAAGCTTTGGTCTCTTGTTTTTCAGGGAAATTACCGAAAGAGAAGTAAATATTGGGCGAGGGAAAGAGAAAAAGAAGAAAAGCAACAAGGGCAATGCGCAAAAATCTGAATTTCTGCTTTTTAAGTATTTTTAATACTGAAATTAGAAATTTCTTTACGGATTGGGCGGGTTTTTTCATACAATCAATCTCTCGCTTTAATCCCAAGTTCTTTCAATTGTTTATCCTCAACTTTGGATGGCGCATCCATGACGGCTATCTGACCACTGGCTGATGTAGGAAATGCCATCACTTCCCTGACACTTGGTTCTCCCAAAACCGCCATAATAAATCTATCAATCCCAGGCGCAATGCCGCCATGGGGAGGTACACCGTATTTAAATGCTGTCAGCATATGTGCAAACTGACTTTTCTGTTCTTCACTAAAGCCGATAAGATCAAAAACTTTTTCTTGTATTTTGGGATCATGAATTCTTATACTTCCCCCGCCTACTTCAAATCCATTAAGAACTAAGTCATGCTGAAGTCCTCTTACTTTTAAGGGATTTTTATCTAATAATTCAATATCTTCTGGATGCGGACTGGTAAACATATGATGTGAGGGGGCAAATTTGGCAATTCCTGATCCATGAAAATAATCTTCATCTGTTTGTTTATTAAATAGAGGAAAATCTATAGTCCAGGAAAAAGCCAGTTCATCTGGATCGTTTTTATTTTTTCTTAAATCAGGTTTATCAGAACCATATTTTTCTATTACTTCTTTATGAGATAATCTGGGCCAAGGAGATTGACTTATATGCTTGTCAGGAAAAACTTCTTTAATAAGGGAAGTAAATAATTCCTCGGTTAGACTCAAGATGTCGTTTTGGGTGATGAAAGACATTTCCATATCCAGTTGTGTAAATTCACCATAAGCTCTATCTTTTCTTGGATCCTCATCCCGGAAACAGCGGGCTATCTGGAAGTATCTTTCAAATCCCGCTACCATAAGAAGCTGTTTATACTGTTGGGGGGATTGGGGAAGAGCATAAAATTTTCCCTGTTGAAGTCGGGAGGGAACTATAAAATCACGTGCTCCCTCGGGAGTAGTTTTGGTCAAGATGGGTGTTTCTATCTCCACAAAATCCTCTGAAGTAAGGAAATTTCTGATAAATGTAGTCACTTTAGACCTGACCCTTATGTTTTTAGTCATTCTTTCGCGTCGTAAATCCAGATATCTATATTTGGAGCGAATTTCTTCATTGATATCATAACCCTCTGTATCTATAGGAAATGGCAATTCTTGCGATTTGGAGATGATATCGACTTTTTCCACAGACATCTCCACTGAACCAGTGGCTATTTTGGGATTAACCAGCTTTTCAGGGCGTTTTTTGATCTCGCCACTTAGTTTAATCACATCTTCATTTCCTACATCACCTGCTAAATCTTTGGTAAGTACTGTCTGAAGAATACCCGATCTATCACGTAGATCTATGAAGACAATTTTTCCGTGATCACGGCGAGTATTGATCCAACCCATGACTTCTATTTTTTCACCTATTTTTTGGACAGTATCTTTTATAAGTGTTCTTGACATATATTTTCTCCTTTTAATTTTTATACATTTTTAAAGCTAGTCTTAAAAGTTCTATTGCTCTTTTTAACTTTTTTTCATCAAGGACATAGGCTAGGCGGATTTCATTCTTACCAAGTCCATAAGTAGCATAAAATCCTCCGGCTGGGGCTATCATAACAGTTTCTCCCCTATCAGAAAAGTTATTCAGAAGAAAGGCTGCAAAATCATCGCTATCTTTGATAGGTAAACGCGGCATGATATAGAAAGCTCCTTGGGGAATTTGAAAAGATACACCAGGGATTTTTTTCAGTTCATCGACCACTACATTTCTTCTTTTTTCATAGATTTTTTGTATTGATGCGACGTATTTTTTGTGATTAACCAGCATAGGGATCATAGCTAGTTGATCGACCGTAGCTACCGATAAACGGGACATAGCAAAGCGCAAAACTGCCGACATAATTTCTTTATTTTTGCTGACTATACAGCCTACTCGGGCGCCGCAGCTATTAAATCTTTTGGAAACGCTGTCGGCGATGACAAGGTGTTGGGAGAGACTCTTAAATGTGGCAAAAGGTAAAACTTTTTTGCCGTCAAAAACGATTTCCTGATAGGTCTCATCTGAGATAATAAAGAGATTATGCTTTAGGGCAATATCGGCTATCATTTTCACTTCATCCGTTGAATAAACTGTTCCTGTAGGATTATTGGGGTTACAAACGATTATACCTCTGGTCTTTTTGTTTATGGCTTTTTCAATAATTTTTCGGGGTGGCAAATGAAAGCCGTCGTTAGCATGAGTGGCAAGCGGATGAAGTTTAATATTACCCATGGCGGCGGCTATAGAGTAACTGGTATAAAATGGTTCAAAAACGATGATCTCATCACCCGGATCTGCTATAGCAAAAAAGGCAAAGAGTAATCCCTCCGATCCGCCGCTAGTTATAAGAATATCTTCTATTTTGAAGTCCCAGCCTTTGTTTTCATAAAATTTCTGCCAAGCACTACGCGCTTCAAGCATGCCTGTTGAAGGAGCGTACTCTACGGTAGATTGTTTAAATGATTTAATTGCATTTAAAATTGGTTTGGGAGTCGGCAGATCCGGCTGGCCGATATTTAGGTGATAGACTTTCACTCCCCGTTTTTTGGCGCTATCTGATAAAGGAACTAGTTTCCTTACTGCTGAGGCAGGGGTATTTTTGGCTCTAGTTGATATAGATAGATTCATAATAATTTTGTTAGCCTAAACTTTTTCTTAATATTCCCGCATATGTGATAAGCTGAGAGATATTCTTTTTATTCTTCAGGTTTTTATACACTTTTTGGGCGGTTTTATAATGATCTTTATGTGATGCACTTTTTGGTCCTAATTCGATATGAAATTCTTCCTCAATAGATTTTATATCTTCATTTAAGTCATAACATCCAGGTATTTCTTTTGCAAGCAAATTTACGTTTTCCTTATTTAGGAAGCAACCGGCTTTTTCTAAATCATCTATCAGATGAGGATACAATGGTGCGATATCTTGCCAGATCCCCTCTTTTTTGGCCTTCTTGATACCTCTGCCTGTGCTGATAATTTCCGGAGGAATACCAAGTGAATATAACGCTCCCGTAAAGGGAATAGCCCGCGGCAATTTCACTTTTCCAACTCCTCTTGAGTAACCCCAAATACCGATATGCTGGAGTCTTTCCCGACGTCTGGGGAAATCAGCGCTCATGGCATTTATTATGGGTGCGAGATTTTCGATAGATTTTCTATAAGAAATTTCAAAGAAAGGAATGATTTCTTCAATTTTTTTATAAATATTGTCAGGCATTACTTTCGCCTTTGCTTTGGGTAACTCTTTTGTTAATCTTTCAACAGCTTTTTTAACTTGACTTTTGGGGTAATCATAGCGAAAGGCGCTTTGGACTGTAAAAGTGCGCACTCCCGCATATTCATCCAATATATAATCAATATTATCTGGAGCAAGGCCTCCTCGGAAAGACAGAGAACCAGTGCCTACCATGGGATAGAGTCTTACACCTAATTCTTGTTCAAGTTTTCTATATTTAGACAGGGCAACTTTCACTGCAAGGACGGTTGGAACCAGACCGGAATTGAGGGCCGGGTCGGACCGGGCACAATATGGCCTAATATAGGAGGGTAGAAATCCATATTGTTCCTTGAGCATACGGACATATTTTCGTAGTAAATCGTCTGAGTGCATCATTTTCTCTACCTGTTCAAAAAGAGGAATAATTTCTATATTTTGGATGGATTCTTGCATTTTAAGAAGGCGGTGATCGATGGATACTAACTGTTTAAATGCTTCTTGAATATCAAAGACTTCTTCAGCTGTTTCTGTAAGAGGTAGAATGGTTTCAAATATTGGAGGTTTTTTGAAACCCAAGCTTTCTGCCAGCTGACTGGAGGTAACAATTACCATGAAAGCGCGGGCTAATCTAAACTGCTTCTCGACTCTAGGATTGGGGATGCGGAAAGTAAGAAAGTTGTCCTCTCCCAAGGAATGGCGTTTGAAGTAGTTATAATATTTGTGCAGTAATTTATCTACAACCGATTCATCGACATATTTGCCTTCCCAATCCCAGTTATATTCAGTTATACCTAAATCTTTGAAGCAAACATAAGCCTCTTCAATTTCTTCTCTTGTCGTTACAAAAGAGTCTTTTTGCCAAAAAGGACGCCCGGCATTATCCGGATGCTGTGTAGCCATGGTTGCTGGTATTTTTCGCATAAATAAACCTCACCTTTTAAGGGTGAGGTAACTCACGGTACCACCTTAATATATAACTCGATCTGCTATCACGGGCTTACCCGGCGGGGTCTAATCACTTTCGCTTTCTTCCCGCGGCTACGGCGTGTCAACGCCATTACTGCCTTTGTTGTCTTTCGGGTATCTTAACATCTTCGATATTTAATTGCAAATTAGTTTGCCCATTCCAGTGGTTTTCTTTCAGAGTAAAAGCGATGTCAACAAATTTATTTTTCAGCAAATCAGGATAAAACCTTCCGAAATTCCAACCCACCGCCTCAATATTTTTTCCATCTATATCAAGAAATAGTTTTAGGTGTTTGTTATCTCTTCCAATTAAGCGGATATCATTTATTTTTAAAGACCTGGTAATAAATAATGGAGGCGGATTACCCATTCCAAAAGGCTCTAGAATTTGGAGCCCTCTATAAATTTCGGTCTTTAAGAAATTATTATCCAAAATGCAGTCGGCTTTCAGTGTATTAGTGAGTAAATCAGGCGTCAATTTTTCCTCTACTATATCTTCAAGTTTTTTTTGAATTATTTCAATAAATTCAGTTTTTACGGTAAACCCTGCTGCCATGGGATGACCTCCACTATCTACCAGAAATTCGGAAGCCGTGCGTATAGTCTCAATGATATTGAAACCATTTATGGAACGTGCTGAAGCTTTGGAATAGATTTCTCCTTTTGATATTACAATTGCCGGACGATAGTAGCTTTCTACCAATTTGCCGGCAACAAGTCCGATAATTCCCTGGTTGTAAGTTTCATGGGCTATAAAAATAAGTTTTTTATTGTTTTGGGAACTTAAATATAAATTATGCGCATGACTTACTGTATCTTGAGTCAAAACTTGTCTTTCTTTATTTGTTCTATTTAATTTTTGGGCAAGTTCTACCGCTCTATCTTCATCGGGAGTACACAATAAACGCATGCTGTCTAGCGCGTGGAATAATCTTCCCATAGCATTTAGCCTGGGAGCCAAAATGTGACCTATTTCATGGACTCCAATTCTGGATTGGTCTATACCTGCTGTTTCAATAAGCGCCTTCAGTCCGATACGCTTCGTATTTCTTATCTTTTCCAAGCCAAATTTTACGAGTGATCTATTGGGTCCAATGAGAGGGACAAGATCAGCAACTGTTGCAAGCGCAACTAAATCCAGATAGGACTCTATACCCTGGGGATGCAGCTGCCTCGCAAATACCCAAGCAACTCCTGTGGCAGCGAGTTTGGTGGTATGGATGATAGAATGAGCTTTATGCTTTAAAGGTGGAGATTTACTTAACACGTGATGGTCTATAACGATCGTATCTATTCCCTTTTTTTTGGCATAGTCAATTTTTTCTGATCCTGTAATGCCATGATCTACAGTGATAATAAGACCAGGATCAAACTCTTTGATTATTTTGTCGATTCCTTTTATAGAAAGACCATAACCCTCCTCTACTCTATCAGGAATATAAGGCATAACTTGAAGACCCATTTTATGTAAAATTTCCCAAATAATGGTCCCTCCGCAGACACCGTCTGCGTCATAATCTGTATACACTACCACTGATTCCTTTTTACTTTTGGCCTCTTTGATACGAGTGATGGCTTTTTGGACCTCCTGTTTGTCTATTTGGAAATCAGAAAGAGTTAAATCTTTGGGATGGGGAGGGTTTATAAACTGGCTGATTTCTTTGGACGATGATAGTCCACGGTTTTTCAAAATAATTTTTATGATATCATCCAAAGAATTTGTCTTTTGACTACTTAATATTTTCCAGTCTTTGATCATGTAAGTGCTATAATAACATCATGAAATACCAACTTCCAGAAGATGTAAAGATGATTTTGGATAAATTAAAAAAAGGCGGCTACGAGGCATATACTGTGGGTGGAGGAGTGAGGGATATGATTATAGGAAGAGAAACTAACGACTGGGATTTTACTACTAATGCTAAGCCAGAAGAGATAATGAAGCTATTTCCTGATGGTTTCTATGATAATAAATTCGGGACTGTGGGAGTGCCGATTGAAAAAATAATTTATGAAATAACCACTTATAGAAGTGAGCAGGGATATAGCGATCATAGACATCCGGACAAAATAGAATGGGGTAAGACTTTGGAGGAGGATCTGGCCAGACGGGATTTTACGATAAATGCTATGGCTTATGATGGAAAAAATATTATTGACCCTTATAATGGAGAGGAAGATCTTAAGAATAAATTAATAAGAGCCGTGAGAGACCCTGAGGCGAGGTTTAAAGAAGATGCACTACGTATCATGAGAGCAATAAGAATAGCGACTGAGTTGGGATTTGGAATTGAGGAGAAAACATTTCAAGCGATAATAAAAAATGCACCATTAATAAATCAAATATCTACAGAGAGAATAAGGGATGAGCTAATGAAGATTATGGCATCGGATTTCCCAGCTGATGGAATAATGCTTCTTAGAAACTCCGGGATACTGGCAGAAATTTTACCCGAGCTTGAAAAATGTTTTGGGGTTGAGCAAAAAAGTCCTCAAAGACACCATATATATGATGTAGGTACGCATCTGGTCATGTCGCTTAAGACTTGTCCCTCCAAAGACCCGATTGTCAGACTAGCAACACTTCTTCATGATATAGGCAAGCCTATTACCGTCTCTACAACAATTGAGGGTGTAATAACTTTTTATAATCATGAAATTATAGGCGCTTCAATTGTGCGGCACCTTTCCGATAAACTGCATTTCTCCAAAAAAGATAGAGACAGAATCGTAAATCTGGTCAGATGGCATCAGTTTACTGTGGATGAAAGGCAGACTGATAAGGCTCTAAGAAGATTTATAAAAAATGTCGGATTGGAAAATCTAAAAGATATACTTGATCTTCGAATAGGAGATAGACTTGGAGGGGGGGCTCGGGAAACGTCGTGGAGACTGGAACTTTTTAAGAAACGACTGATTGAAGTACAGAAGCAACCATTTGCGGTAGCCGATCTTAAGGCTAATGGCCATGATGTGATGAAGATATATGGCATAGGTCCGGGGCCACTCATAGGGTCAGTACTTGATATGCTGTTTAACGATGTGGTCGATGGGAAAATTCCCAATGAGCGGGAAATTCTTATCAAAAGAATAGAGGATTTGAAAAAGGATAGTAAGATAAATAATCAATGAAAAAGAGACATCATTTTCACCATCTTTGGCTTATACTTGCGGCTTACGGAGTATGGTTTGCTGTTTTCTCTGGAATTGAGGAAGTAATGAGCGGAAATTTTTGGAAAGTAATTTTAGCTCTAATTTTTGGGGTGATAAGCTATATAATAATTGAGTCAAAAATAGAAAGTTAATTTTTATTTGACTTTTTTTCGAGAGAATTCTTCCCAAACCACCAATAAAGGGGCGGCGTTGAAGATGGAGGAATAAGTTCCTGAAATTACTCCAACTAATAAAGCAACTACAAACCATTTGATGGTTTCTCCTCCAAAAAGCAGGAGAGCCATGAGTGTAAAAACCACTGTAAGTGAAGTGGATAATGATCTGACTAGAGTCTGAATAATAGACTCGTTAACAATAGTTGCGAAAGGTTGGCCGGCCATTTTACGCAGATTTTCTCTGATCCTATCAAAAACTACTATAGTGTCATGCACTGAAAATCCCATTACAGTCAAAAGTGCGGTAATAAATAAGCTGTCTACTTCAACTTTATAAAAATAACCCAGGAGAGAAAATACACCTACTACTACTAAAACGTCATGAATAAGCGCGGCAATTGCGACAATGCCAAATTTTAGGGATGAATAGGGTTTTGGTATTCCCCTGAAGGCAAAAGCAATATAGGCAACAATTGCCAGAGAGGCAACTATGACTGAGAGAATAGCTTTTTGGGTAGTTTCAACACCTATTGTAGGACCGACTGTTTCAATTCTCTCCTGATGAACCGATGGTCCATATTTCTTTTTGAGAGCATTTTGGAGTTTCTGATTTTCAGTTTGAGTAATAGGTTTGAGACGTAGTAAATATGTATCCTTTTCTGAAGGCTGTATAGATCCCACTTCAATCTTTTGGCTCTCTGTGATCTTTTTAATGTCTTCTGTTTTGATCTTTTGCTCTTTTGGTGGGGGAATTTTGATCTCAAGAAGTGTTCCACCTGTAAAATCCAGAGAAGGACGCAGTCCAAAGAGAATAAGAGAAATTAATCCGGGAACGATAACTAGTCCGGATATTAAAAAATATAGCCATTTTTTACCAATAACATCTAACATAGTTTTATTTGTAAATATATCTTAATAACGTCCTGGTTACAGTGATAGCGCTAAATAATGATATGGCTATACCAATAGCCAGGGTGATAGCAAAGCCCCGAACGATACCGGTACCAAACCAATATAAAATTATACAAGTAATGAGTGAGGATATGTTGGAATCTCTGATCGAAGGAAATGCCCGATCAAAGCCAAGCTTGATGGCCGAATTCTTATCCTTACCCCACCGAATTTCTTCTTTGGCCCTTTCAAATATAAGTATATTAGCGTCAACTGCCATACCAATAGACAATATAAATCCGGCAATACCTGCAAGTGTGAGAGTGATGGGAATAGTTTTAAATAGAGCAAATGTAACTAGAACATAGAAAATAAGAGCAAGATCAGCGGTAAAACCTAATTTTCCATAATTGACTATCATAAAAATGAGGATAATGGAAAGGCCAATGAGGCCTGCCTGAAAACTTTTGTTTATAGACTCCTCGCCTAGAGTAGCCCCAATGGAGCGCTGTTCAATCACTTTTATGGGTACGGGGAGTGCTCCGGCGTTTAGAGCTATGGACAGTTGTTTGGCTTCATCTGTGGTAAAGCTTCCTTCTATTACTGCTTTGCCTCCTGAGATTGCAGAATTTACTCGTGGTGCAGATATGATTTGATTATCCAAAAATATGGCTAAAGTTTTGCCAATATTTTTGCGGGTTATATCTTCAAAAAGTTTGGCACCTTGAGAATCAAATTCCAGAGTGACCTCTGGCTTTCCTGTCTGGGGATTGAAGGATACTTGGGAGCGGCGTAAATTTTTTCCGGTTAATGATGTCGGTACTGTCCAGACGTTTATATAGGCGCTTTGTGTGGCTAATTTTGCAGCGTCCGTAGCCTCCTGGTAAAATGCAAGTTGGGCAGTTCTGCCTATAAGATCTACGGCTTCACCGACATCTTTCACACCGGGAAGCTCTACTAAAATTCTATGTGAACTCCCTACTTTGGATGATTGAACAATTGGTTCAGTAAGACCATAAAGATTTACCCTTCGCTCAACCACTGATTTGGCTGAATCCAAAGCCTGATTTCTGTCAGCTGGAGCTATTTTTTTCATATCGGCCTCAAGTACTAGATGAGAACCTCCGGATAAATCCAGGCCAAAATGGGTCTTTATTTCCTTATAAAAATTTAATGGTCCAAGACTTATATTTATATCGGGAGAAGAAATAATTTGGTCAACTTTATATTTGCCGATATTAAATTTGAGCCGAAAGTTGTCAGGCAGATCAATAAGAGCGCTGGCCACTGTCAAAAAAATAATAAACCAAATAATTATTCTATTTTTTTTCATGAGTTTTTATTTTTTTCGTTTTCCTTCGAGCGATAAAGTGAGCTGAAGCGAACCTGAGAAAGAGAGGATTATCTTTCCTTTTTCTGATTGTGCCGTGAGTCGTACCCTATCGCCTGCCTTTATACCCATGATTTTAGCGATTTTGGAAGGTATAACTATAGCTAAACTGTGTCCCGTTTTGATGACTTTGTGTATCATGGGGAGATTTCAACTTATTATTTCCTCTTCGTCACCTACTATTACTACTTTTGAACGCATAAGAATACCTGAAATAAAAGGGTCTTTTCTTCTTTTCCTAAACTCAAATTCTTCCTCCGACATGACAGTATAATTTAATTCCCTTTCTCTTTTTACCTCTTCTGCTCTAACAAGTTGAGCGAGTTCCGGAAGTACGATTTTACCTACTATCAGAAGATCTACTTCATTTCCCGAACGGGGTATATTTCTGGCAAATTTACCGGAGATGAGAGCGTATTTGATTTTGCCCAATTTTGCTTTATTTTTGAGGATACTGCCTCCTAACCCTTTCGTTTTTGTGATAATCTCACATAGATCAAAATAAAGAGGGTAATCTTTTCTCAGTAGATAGAATAGCCTATTTGCTCTTCTTTCTTTGCTTAAAATTCCTGCCTTTTCAAGATGCAAAAGTTCTCTTCTTACAGCGTTGATTTCTTCATTAGTTCTTCTTACTATTTCTCTCACATGATACATGTTTCCCAAAGATAAGAAGTACAGTTGGAGTATTTTTACCCGGACACGAGATATGATAAGATCTTCTAACATGTTATATTTCCCACCGGGCAGGGACTAACCTTTTTAGATAATTAATATGTTAAGTAATTTGAGTCTTGCAATACTTCTACCCATATAGGGCCTCTATTAAATTCAATTTCAGATCCGTCTTGGGAGAAAAATTTGGTTCTGGCAGTGCGTGAGGGTTTATTCCATGTGCCGACAATTGCTTTTCCATCCTGGAATATGACTGCCTTGCCGCTGCCTATAGTGGTATATAAGAAATGACCATTATCATCTACGGGGCCTAATAGCTTGGTAAGCTGGACGACCACGTTTTTCACCAATAATTGTTCATTATCTTCACGATCAAGATGAGGAACTCCTCCGGTGAATCTTTTGTAGGAATCAGATTCTTTATCAAATTGCCATTTGACGGAGTACTTTTCGTATCCGGGAGAGAAAGTGATATTTATAGTTTTGACATCGCCTAAGTCTCCTTTAGAGGCGTCTTCCTTGAATTTCCAGGGTGTAAAGTTCTTATCCCACGGCTCGCCTTCTTCATCAACGTTGGTCCAATTTCTTTTTTCGGCAATTTTATAGAGGTTTTCGGAGAAGCATACCATCTGGTGTTCTGTAGCTACCGGATGGTCTAACCTATCTGGATTTCTATAACAATCAGGGAAACTGATACCGAATTCATCCATATCCTTGATGCCGTAGCGATCGATTTGTCCCAAAGCGTCTGCCCGGGGATCAGTTTTGTCGGCATTATCGCCCAGTGTGTTTGCTCCACCTACATGAGTATATAAACCATCATATTCTGATACCCAATCTATGAAGTATGTTCTGGCAGATCTGACTGGGGCGATAGGCATATTTTCAAAAGGAGTATTACAGTAAAAGACAGCCATAAATCGGGTAATCCAACCTTCGGCGAGCGCTTCATAAATTATATCTGCCCGGGAAAGGGAAGATTGGGGTCTAGCGTCCTCACTATTTTCTACCATTACTGCCAGGGGTCTTCTTTTCTCCCAGACATCCTTCTCCTTTTTGGTATATTTCATACCATCAAGGGGACACACTTGATCTCGGGGGATTTTCGGATCCACTTTAAAATGGGCTCGTTTCGAAGGCGAGATTTTGGAATTTGGAGATAACAAAGTTCCGTCTCCTCCTGCGGCAGAAGATGAGAAAATAGCATAAGAAGCACCAGTTGATACGAAAAATAATCCGATATATAAGATTACTAGTAGTATATTGGATTTTAAAATTGGAATGATATTTTTCATTTAATTTTTAAGATTTATAGCATTTTTTATGGCCTTCTTTTCATCCTCGGAAAGATCATGATCGATGCTTTTGCCTTTTAGTACTTTCTTTCCATACCAGCGCGTGACTCCCCTTGAATGAAGCGATGTAAGGACTATTCCTGTATCCTCACCGTTTAATATAGAAAGTACAAAGCTTTGGTCGCCTCCTGTATCTTCAAAGGGATTAAACCTAAGCAAACCGACTTTTTGGATATGATAGAGGTTTTCTTTTTCTATACTCTCTATCTGTTTTATTATTTTTGTATTCTCTTCTTTAGTTCTTTTCACTTCATCGAGAATATCGCTTAATAATTTGGTGAGGTTTGCTTTTGCGCCTTTGGTCAATCTATTGTAATGTGCTAGTGTCCTATAAAGAAAAAAAGATAATATACTTAGCCAAATAAAAAAGAGCCCTAACGCTACTGTACCAACATCAAAATTTATCACAATTTATATTGAGTAAACTAAGTATTCATCATTGTATCCTCTTTACAAGTATGTGTCAATATGAGAGAATCGCTAAAATTATGATTTCTCTTCTTTATGCCGAAAAAAACTAAAAGAGAAAAACTCCTGAGCGATATTCACAAAAAAAAATTAAAAATTCATTCACCCGAGGTTACCCCTCCATTTACTCTATCATTACCTAAACAATCTATTAATCAACTAAGTACACAGGTAGTTAAAATCACGGCCAAGGGCCGAACTGATTATGCATATGTACACAAAGATCTTATTAAGATAATTTTATTCTCACTACTTGCTATTTCAGTCCAATTTGTGCTAGTATGGTTTTTACGCACGAAATGAGGCTAAAGAATAATTAAAAGGAGGTGATAATGTATGGCACAAATGTATTGTGTAAAATGCCGCGCCAAGAGAGAAGATCCAAACGCTGTAAAAGTTACCATGAAAAATGGTAAACCAGCTATGAAAGGAAAATGTCCAGTCTGCGGTACTGGAATGTACAAAATTGGAGCTGCTTAAAGTTCCAATTCGTCCCTGCCTGCCGGCAGGCAGGTAATTGGACCAATTAGTCAAATTTGCAAGGAAACCCCCCGAAACTTCGGGGGGTTTATTTTTTGACGGCGACGATTTTATTGAGGATATTGAAGGGTCCAAAGTCTTCTCTTTTTACGCTGAATCCCTGTTTTTCAAAATAAGTATGGAATTGCCGATCCAAATTGAAGTCTTCGCTTTTATTTATAATATCCAGTATAAATTTGGCAATAATATTATTATCTTGCGGATAACATATGCTTACTGCGACTGCTTTGCCACCAAATTTGAGCACTCTTTTTATTTCGGCAATTGCCCGATCCAATTCTTTTATTTCGCCTAATACAAAAGTCATAACTACATCGTCAAAAGTATTTTCAGGAAATGGAAGGCGATAAACGGAAGAAAGATGAATGCGGGGGGTAAAGCCTGCTTTTCTGGCTCTTTCGCGGGCCACATCGGCCAGACCTTTTCTTATTTCTGTTGCTTCGACATCAAATCCTTTTTTTAGGAGGTTTAGATATAATCTACCCGGGCCGACTCCTATCTCAAGTACTTTTGTGCCTGTAATATCTTCAAAAACTCTAGATTGCCATTTTTCCCAATTCCATAGACTGGCAAACTGGGTGGTCCAATCATAAAACTTAGGGAGTGTGTACATGATTTTGGCTATTAAACCTTCTTTCATAAAAAAACCTTGGGTATCCCAAGGCGACTTTGACTGGGTTTTGCGAAATATATTTGTACTAATATGATACAAAATTGAAGTTAAAGAGTCAAGATTCCGGCTTCAGTTTGCTGACTTGTTCAGAAATAATAGTTTTAATAAAATAAACTAACTCTCCAGGGTGATTGAGGCAATATTGAAACCTTTTACTGCAGTTGGCATGAAACACTATAGTGACGTTCTCGGCGAGTGTTACTTCATCGGCTTTGATAGAGATAAACGAACTACCTATAGCTTCACTGGAAATATCTACAAACCACGGTGTAATTTTATAAGAATAATCTTGAGGGTATGTTATGTTTAGATTCGAGGTGTTATTTGATGTTACCTCAATCCTCCGGATTTTTGTTGGGCGGCTAAGAATGTTTAGGGGTAGTAAAAAAATGCGGATTGGATTGCGTCCTGCTATAGCATCTTTATTATTCCAATAGATTACGGTTTTTGATTTGTTTAGAGGCAATGCGGCCCTTTCGGGTTGAAAAATAATATTTAGATGTTCTAGATTTTTAATGCTCACTACTGATAACTCATAAGATTCATTTATAGTATCCAGCTTGAAAAGAGGTGTAAAAATATTTTGGAACTCCCATCCCATAAGTAAAGAATTATTCTCTAATTTAAATGCAAGATCAGGCAGCTTATTATGTGAGATGGTTGTTTCGTCTTTTTGAAAAAGTTCATCCATTTTTATTCTTTTTGATGTAACTAAATAGGGGTTTATTTTTTTATCAAAAATAATTTTATCGGGCGTTAAATGGATTCCTTTTTTATTGCCTTCATAATAAATATCTAATTCTTGCCCATTTTCATAAAGTGAGAAATTACCTTTGCCAAAGGAAATACCGTAAGGATCGACGACATAATCCGGTAAAACCAGGTCATTTAACAGACCAATTTTTTTAAGATATTTTTTTTGATCATTTGAAACAGTATACATTTGTGATCCATCCAGAAGAAATGGGACAATCCAGTAAGAATAATCGCTAATAGACGGCGATTCTTTATAGGGATCTTCAATAAACTCAAAAGTCCGGAGGTCATCCAATATTAACTCACTGTTTTTTAAAATAATTCTAGCCCTATATGTTTTACCAAAATACCATATAACGCCGTTTTTCTTATCATCACTTATATTTTGAATATAAAATGCTGGATTTGAGGGAAATATCTTTTTATAATTGGCAAAATACTGACTGGGTTTTTGCAGTGCGATTTTTCCTTTGTCTTTAAGACTTCCAATCAAATTTAGTTGCTTAAAATATTCTGGTATATATTTATCAAAATCAGGAGAATTTTCAATACCAATTATATTTAAATTATTAGGATTTGTTTGTTTTAAAGCATTGTCTACTAACCCTTGAAAATAATTAAAATCTAAATGCTCTTTACTCTGTCTATAATCGTTGGGTTGAGATGTGTAGTATGCTTTGGAAGATCCATAGTTTTTGATGACGTCACTGATAGTTTGACGCACTATAAGTAAGTCTAATTTTTCTTCATCTGCCGGAATTAAAGGGTGATTTAAAGAAGGATAATAAGGGGCATTAAATATTCCTCCATAGAGAGTATAAGAATCTGTTTCATACTGTTCTTTGGTCAATTCATGCAGCACAATATGATATTTTTCATATATATAGCGTAAAGACCAAGCATCTATCATCCAAGAGACAGTGAATGAAGGATATGAATGATAATTTTTGTAATATTGTTCAAATAGTGTGTCGATGATTTTTTTTCTTTCATCCTGAGTATAGCCGATGAGAAATGAGTTTTTAGCCAAATACCAATCTTTGCCGCTGGGATCTCCCTTATATTTCACTCCACTTGCTGATGCCAATTGCGGAGTTATTTCCAGAAGCAAACCAATTTCTCCTGACTTAGACAAATTTTCTGCAATTTTATCATCTAATAATGCGTCGAATCGAAGAGCCCAGTTTATCGGCAGACTATTAAGGGACTTTTCTTGATTTATTTCGGTGATTAACTTCAAGTTACCAGCATGACAACAGGATTCATTTCCTCTGACCTGATTGATTATAAGAAAATTTGCTTTAGCGGCTTGAGTTTTGATTGGAATCAAAAAAAATAAAACAAAAAAACTAAGCCAGATTACTTTTTTCATGTTTTTTTACTAGAAATATTAGTACCAAATAAGTTGCGGCGATAGTAATGCTTAAGAAAGATATAATTGCCCCGTACGAAAAGGACTTAGGTTCAAACCGAAATTCAACTGAACTTTTATCTGAATTTAAGTCAATACTTCTGAATATTTTTTTATAAGGAAGAATAGATACTTTTTTACCGTTTAAATATGCTTGCCAACCCGAATAGTTGACATCTTTTAAGACGAGTTTGCCACGCTTTTGGGCGCTAATTGTTAAATTGTTGGCATTTGCACGAATAATTTTAGCAGAATCAATTACTGAGCCTTTTTCATCGAGTACTACGGCTCTTGGAAGAACTTGGGTGTTTTCATATATATTTATATCATTATATTTATAAACAAGATTGTGATGGTTTAGATATAAATTTCTATCCGCTACTATATACTTGACAGCCAATTCATCAAAGATTCTATCGTTAAAATCAATTTTTGAAAGATCAATTTTGGATAATTGGAGATCGGGGCTTACATTTAATATGTTAGGGTTAAATTTGGCGACATCTTGATATAGCCTGTTAGGCCTTTGGGAGGATTGAAAGTAATCAAAATAATCTTTTATGACAAATGACTGATAACCGTTGATCGTCCGAAGATTATAATATGATCCGAAATTGGGCGGAAGTAATTTATACTCATGCAGAAACCGATCAAATAATTTTTCTTGGCTTTGTTTATGTGATTCCTGATTAAAAGGCGCTTGCAAAGCGAGTCCACCGAAATATTCATTCATGCCGCTATAAGGGATTTGTTCTGATGTGGAAAGATAGCGAAAACTGCTAATATTTTTTTGTAAAAATGAAACGATTTCCGTTTTGTTGGGAATATTATTAAAATTCTGGGTATACATTATTCCTTTGTTAAAATACATTAAATCAATAAAAGTAATGATTATAAAAACTTCTTTTCGCTTCACAAGCAGTCCCAGCAAAATTATTACGCTTACAATAAATATATTTGCAGTTATAAATTGGGCGATGAGAAAATCTACTTCCGGTGTATGAAACAAACTCAACTTCTTCTGAATAAATGTTGACGCAAAAATAAGAATTTTATGAGGTAAATTATTTTGTAAGTTAATCAACAAATAGACACTCATTGACATGATAACAGAAATTAATATGCTTATTTTTAATAAATAATTTTTGTTTTTGCTGGGAGTGCTAAAATCCAGTGCAAAGCCTGCAAGGAGTGACGCAAAAAAGGTATAGAGTGCCAAAAATACCATCGGGTTTCTGAAGAATTTAAAGATGGGTATGACAAAAATAAAAAATTGAAAAAATGGTAAATTTATTCCAAAAGATATGAGAAGAGAAACAACTGTAAGTGTTAATAATATTTTTGTATTATGAGTTATTAATATTTTCTTAATATTCAATCCTATCAACAAGAGCGGTAATACACCTAGATAACCAATATTAGTAGTATCCATAATGCTCCAAGCGCTTCCTTGGTTTCTGATGCCAAAAAAATCGGCGAATACAAATCTTATAAGCGTGACCGGATTTAAAGAAAATCCCTGATAAATAGAAAGAAACTTGGAAGTATCAAGACGTGTAGTGAAAGGGAGAAATTCCAAAGCTGGAATAAGTGCGATGCTTGCGAAAAGAATAGCTAATATAAGAATTTGCAATACAACAAAACATTTACGCAACACTTTTTGTTTGGTATGGTCTTGCCAAAACAATAAAACTGGCACAACCAATAATTCTATAAAGACATATTGAATATGACCGGAAAATATCTGCAGTGATAAAGCTAAAGATGAAAGTACTGTAAAGAAAAATTTATTTTTTTGGAAAGCAAGCAAAAGTGAATAAAAAAATAAGGGATATAAAGATACAGTGAATAATCTTTTTGGATCTACGATATAGTTCACCATAAGCCCTGAGAAAGTGTATGTAATAGAAAAAAATAGTGCACCTAAGTCTTGTAGTTTCAACATTTTTCCTAATTTGAATGCAAAATATCCAGAAAAGATAAAATGAAGAATTATGAGATAAGTAATTCCCCTAAGTGTGCCATCGATGAATAAAATAATTGTCGGTAAATAATATGTATCCAGGGAAATATCAGCAAAATAAGGATAGCCCGAGAAAATATAGGGGTTCCATAAGGGAAAAATACCATGTTTTATAGAATCTATAAAGAAATGTTTCATAGGTAAATAAATAGTCAACAAGTCTCCAGAATAAAAGACATGATTTAAAAAAATAATAGGGAAGAAAAACAATATAGTTAAAATAGAAAATATTAGAAGCGGCTTTTTGGGAAGTGAGTATAACTTCGCAAACATGAATCCAGTTTAATATGAAGTATGCATTGGCGCAACGAGATTATTTCTTGGTTTTCTTTTTCCTGCCTTCAGTACGCCTACGTAGTGAATCTTTTTGGAGTAAATTAAGTCTATCGGCTTTTCTTTTCAACTCAGCATCAACTATTTTTTGGCAATCCAGGTCAGGACAGGTAGAAAGTGCGTATTTTATTCCGTCTTTTTCCCAAGTCTTAGTAATTTGGCGCGGTTTGCCGCACCTTATACATTGGTTGATATATTGGGTATTCAGAGGCTATATTATAGCATAAAAACCTCAAATTTGAAATATCGTGACAGTATCTGTTGAATAGACCTTTTTTAAGAAGGGATAGTAAAAATTCAAATCATTCCCTTTCGTAAAATCCTTTTCCTGAATGCTATAAAATATATAAGTTATACGACCGTTTCTAAGAAAAGCCTGTGCTTCTTCTTGAGACATATTTCCATGGTAAAATTTATCGACGAGTGTTTGCTTTGTATCATAATTTACGGTATTAGCTTGTCCGAAATAGACAGTACGTCCCGCATAAGCTGGGATGAAATTGCCTGCGGTAATTTGGGCTAAGATAACATCTTCTCTGCCTGTATTATTTTTAATCCACCTAATGCCGTCCATCCAATCTTTCAGAGGATACATAGTCTGAGGAGGATATGGAACAGGGGGTATATTGGCTTGGGCTCTTTGGGTGATGAAAGTAGTTTGCCAGTCTAAACTTACCTTCATCATAAATAGGCTGATAAGGATATAGATAAAGATAAAGGTGTATGTAATTTTGTTATTTAACAATTTATTTATCTCGTAAAGAAAATATGTTCCGAGAATACCCAGAGGGATATATAATCCTGTTTGTGTAAATCTAAGAGGACTTTGTTCCTGTATATGTGTAAAAAGCAAGCTAAAGAAAAAGGTAGTTAAAATCCAAAAGATAAAAGAATAAAATTTTGTCTCTTTTTTAATTACGGCTACTACAATGCCAATAAGACCCAGAAAAAATATCGGACCTGTACCTAGAATATACTCGCCAAAAGGTATCATCATGGGGTGGGTACGATGGAAATCTACAAGCGCTGACCAGGGAAAGATTTTGGTAATAAGAAAGATATAGAGTAACGAGGGAATAGTAAGTATTAAGTAGTAAGTATTAAGTAGTAAGTATTTATCTAAGTTACGCTTTTTAATTATGGGTATGATCAATAGTAAGAGAACAACACTGTTAAGTGTAATTAAACTTGGAGGGAAAACTAAACCGGTAAGATTACCAATAATTATTAGATAAATGAGTTTTTTGTTATCCAAACGAAAATTATTTTTCAAAAAAATATATAGTATAAAAAAAGACGTCACCTGGCCAAAAAGGATATGAGGGACAAAAGTGATTCTTTGAACCACGTCAATATTGGACCACCATTCCATGAATCTGCCCACATGCAATCCCTGAGAGTCGGTGTAAATCTTAGGAAAACTTCCTGAGAGAAATATGATGACAAAAGCTAAAATTCGCCATAGAGTTTTTTTAAAAAAATGGAAAACTAAGAGAATAACTATAAGCAGAAGTAGTGGTGAGAGAATCAATCTCCCTAATTGGTAGCTGAAATTAGGATCAAGATTCAAGGGTCTTCCCATAAGACCAAGCACTACATAAAATTCCTGGATGAGCGACCCCTGGTGAGGTTCGCTGGTATACCTTTCTAAAGCAGTTAATCTTCCTTCAGTTCCCTGTCTGATTTTTGACAAATATAAATTAAAGTCAGGCCAATAATAGTTGTGTTCAAGTATAAATTCACGATTTGGATCATATAATTTATTGGATAATGAAAGCTCATAAATAGTGGGATAGAAGGAAACAATAAGAAAGAAAAAGAGTAGGAAGAGAAGACTAATATATTTCAGCCTCATGCAGTCTTAATCATACAATAAGTTACCCCAGGATGGAAAACTGAAGCTAAATTTGGTATAATAGAGGGGTCTACGGAGGCCGGATAATCGCAGTAAAAATTTGAACAGATTGCATAGCAATCTGACAAAATTCATTAGATGAATTTTCTCAAATTTTCACTGAGGAAAGTCCAGACCGCAGAAGACATGGGACTCGCCGTAAGGCGTGGCTAGTAATAGCCGGTGTTTCAGCTTCGAAAGAGGTTGAGAACGATTCTTGAGTTAACAAGATGAGAGAGCAACAGAGACGATCTTTTTCCTAAATCGGAAGATATGGAAGAAGGGTGCAACGAGCAATCCCACCAGCGGCAATCTCCGAATGGACTGATCAAAAGGGATGTCTTCCCTAAGTCCAAAGTTTGAGAGCATCCCGTAAAATCGGGAGAGTAGGGTGAGTAATATCATCAACTCAGAGAAATGATTATCTTAAAACAGAATCTGGCTTATGAGCTTCCGTAGACAATATAAAAAGAAGATTTTAGGATTTTGATTTAAGGGCGAAGTATTCTTTGATTATTGTTTCCAGTGTAACGAAAATAGGGATAGCCAAAATTGCCCCTCCAATACCCCCAAGTTTACCGCCAATCATTAGTCCAATTATAGTGACGAGTGGGGGCAGTCCTACAGCCTTTCTCATAACTAAAGGAACAACTAAGTTGGCTTCTACCTGCTGGATAATAAAATAAAGTGCAGCTGTTGCGAGTGCCAAAAGCGGAGATATGGTGAATGCCACTAAGATGGCGGGAATGGCGGCTATGATAGGTCCTATGATAGGAACTATTTCTAGAAGTCCGGCCAGGATAGCAAGAGGAAAAGTATAGGGTATACCCAAAAGTGTCAATCCAAAAAAAGTAGACAGACCAATAGTGAATGCAAGAGTTACCTGTCCCCTCACCCATGCCCCCAGTCTTTCTTCTACCTTGAGCCAAATAGTCATGACTTTTTTGGCGGCTTCATCGCCCATGAATACAGAAAGGTGGCTTTTCAGATTTTTCCTCTCTAAAATAAGATAGAATGAGATGACAAAAAGGGTAAAAAGTGTCACGATATTGCTGAAAAGCCCGACAGTTACTTTCAGTAAATTTTCCCCAACCGGAGTTATTTGCTGAGTGATGCTTTGGATATCAAAAGTGGTGGAGGGCAATATGGATTTTATAAGGGCGGGAAAATTTTCGCCAAGTCTTATCGTCTGTACCACAAGAGGAGGAATTATGGAATTTCCAGCTATAGCAATAAGAGCAATAAGCAATACATATATCATAAGTACGGAAAGTGCTCGAGGAACATGAAATCTTTCTAGATTATCAGCCATGGGACTGATGGCAGACATGAGAATAAAGGCGACAAAAACAAGAGACAATATTTCCTGTATTTGGATCAAGAACCACAAGAAAATAAGGAAAAAAATAGTGAAAAGTATAGTCTTGTGGGATATTTCAATTTTGGACGGCATGTTTTTAGCTATTGGTCATTAGACTTTAGTCTTTAGCTAATGACTAACGACAAACGACTAATGACTAAGCAAAGTATACCATTTCTGGACTAAATCCTCTATTTGTTTTTGGTAATTGGAAGTCTCAATATCAAACCAGTGAATATCTTTCATTTTTTTAAACCAAGTCAATTGCCTTTTGGCATATTGCTTTTCAGCCAATTTCCACTTAATTATTGCATTTTCTAATTTTTCTTTTTTTTCAAAATGTTCCTTGAGCTGTCTTATGCCTGTGGAGGAGAAGGAATGTAAATCCCAGGAATAACCTTTTTTCAAAAGTCCTTTTATTTCCTCAAGCGCTCCATCTTTAATTCTTTGATCAACTCGCCTCTCAATTTTTGAAAACAACGTTTCTTTCCGAGCCGTTAAACCAACGATTAAAACATTATTAGTTTTGATTTTTGAGTTGTAGTTTTGAGCTTTGATCTTTGAGCTTTGAGTTTGTAAAGCTATTTCAATCGCCCTAATAAGTCTTCTCGGATTATTTTTATCGGAATTATTCATCCTCTCCCACCAGGATTTATCTAAAATCTTTAATTTATTTTGTAATTCTTCGGTATTTAATGATTCCAGATTTTTTCTTATTTTTATATCTGGAGGAATGGAAATATTTGAAAGAGGATAAATCAGTGATTTTATATATAAACCTGTACCGCCGACTATGATAGGTAATTTATTTCTTGATTGTATATCTTCAATAACTTTCTTTGCAATTTGTGCATACTCTCCAACATTAAATGGATAGTCCGGATTTACTATGTCTACTAACCAAATGGGAATCTCCTCTATTGCTCTGTATCCAATTGTTAATTGAGGATTGTTAATATTTAGCTTTGAACTTTGATCCGCCAGCTGGCGGATGAACTTTGAACTTACTGGTAAGTCTTTGCCGGTAATAACGTCCATTCCTTTATAGACTTGCCTTGAGTCCGCGGATATTATCTCACCGTTAAATTTTCTAGCCAATGAAATACCTAAGTCTGTTTTTCCTGTAGCTGTGGGTCCGCAAATAACTAACAACTTATTCATTATCAGGAATTTTAACCTAAACTGTGGAGGAAAACAAAATTATTTCGCGTAGCTTTCGAGGAAACCGCAGGATTTACAACGATATACCTTTATTTCTTTGGGGTCTTTCACTGAAATACCCATAAAACTTTTTTCTTTATACCAGCGATTATATGCGGTTAATATTGTAGGAGTGACTTTCAAAGCATCCACTCTCCCTTCTTCCATCTCTCCCCCGCATTTTGGACATTTATTTGGCATAGCTTTTTAAGAATCCGCAGGATTTGCAGCGGTAGGTTTTTACTTCGTGTTTATTTTCTACACCTCGTATGCCTCCCCATTTTAGTTTTGTTCCCCATTGTGGTGGGGTAGCACCAGCAGGAATAAAATCTGCGATTAGCCCTTCTTCCATCTCTCCGTCGCATTCGGGGCATTTGGTGTTCATATTTTTATATTAGGAGTTTAATTTCCTTTTTGCAAGATTGGGTTTGTTGATGAGGTTTTCCAATAATTCCCAACGTTTTTTCTTTTCGGTGTGGGGAACATCGTCCGTGAAAGCTTTGTGGGCGGCGGTCATGGGGCGGTCGGAGTACATAGCCAAATATGCTTTATAATAACCAACCTTTTTCGCTAAATCTACAGTTTCCTCAAATTCTTTTTCTGTTTCGCCGCAGAATCCTACTATTATATCTGTGGAAAACTGTACGTTCTTTATTTTCTTTTTCATTTTATTGATAAGTTCCAAATATTTAGTTTTGTTATACCAGCGGTTCATTCTCTTAAGTACAGTGTCACTGCCTGACTGAACAGGAAGATGAATTTGGCGGGTGATTTTTGTATTTCTAGCAATTACATTAATAAGCTGATCGGAGAAATCCCAGGGATTGGAGGAGATAAAATCAATTTTTTCGATATGAGGAATTTTGGCAATGTCTTCGAGTAGATAAGGAAATAAAGTAGGAATACGCAAGCGATTAAGATGTTTAACAAAAACAGGTTTAACCAATTTTCCATTGGGTAGTTTATAGCCTTTTGCTTTTCCACGATTAAATTGTTTAATGTTTAAGTGGTCAAAATATTTTTTATCAATATCTCTTAAGACTTGCACATTTTCAGTCCCTACTACCAGATCTGCTCCGTAAGAATTGACATTCATACCTAGAAGTGTAATTTTTTTGTAGCCTCTGCTTGCCAGATCGTAACACTCATGTAAAATCTCTTCATAAGGCCTACTGATTTCTCTACCCCTTGTAAAAGGTACTACGCAAAAAGTGCAGAAATTATTGCAGCCGTTGCTTATGGGCACCCAGGCATTAACCGAATCTGTTCTTATGGGTGCGTGATCAAATCCCACTTCTTCAATAGGAAGAAATTCATCGACTGAGGGCATTCTTTGTTTTATGAGTTTTAAAAATTTCCCGGTTTTGTCTCTGACTGCCATACCGACCATGCAGCCCGTAACTATAATTTTTAATTTATAATTTTTAATTTTTAATTTCTGAAGATTATTGACCAGACCATAAACTCTATTTTCTGCCATTTCGCGGATCATACATGTATTGATTACAATATGATCAGCTTTTTCCAAAGAGGAAGTTTGTTTCATCCCTCGAGCTTCCAATGCCGCGGCAATTCTTTCACTATCTGACACATTTTGGGCACAGCCGAAGGTGGTAATAAAGTATTTCACTGGATCCCAATTTTAACACAAAATATCAACTGGAGGCGGAAGAGTATCGAATAAGAGAATATTTCCAGAATTTTATGCTTAAGATAAGAAAAAAGACCGATATTACAATACCAATTAATACCCAGCCCACTGATAGCAGTCCCATAAGTGCTTTGGCGGGGAATGTAAACATGATACCTACTGGGATCACAAAGGTAAGAAAACCTCGAAGCGGCTCTCTATATATATCAATAGGCACTCTTCCCATGGAAGTAATGTCTCTATAGATCATGATAGAGTGATCTATTTCGGTAGTCAGAATAGCAAGTCCTAAGACAAATATATGAATTGCTCCTGCTAATAATAATCCGCTTATGATAAGTACAAAATAACTTATTATGCCAAACACTGTAGGATGAAAGGACTGGGCTATAATAAATGTCACAACACTAAAAGGAATCATCATAAGAAGATCAAAAGGATCAGCACCACCTAGAAGTGAACGAAATAATGGACTGATTGGTTTAACTAATACATGATCGAGATTGCCAGAAACTACTAATTGCCTGAATCTATAAACTTCTCTAAATAATAATTGGGAAATGGTATCGATGATATTGAAAGTGAGGAAGAAAAACACCGCTTGATTTAGTGTGTAACCTGAAAGAGATTTGGTTTGCTGGGTGATAAGAACTATAAAAATTAGAAAAAATGAAAAGCGGAGACCTTTACCGAGCAAAAATAGAAAGCCTCCAAAACGGGAAACCATCATGGCTGAGAAAGAATTGACAGATAAGAGATACCAATAGCGTATGTATTTTTTCATCTTCCCTCAGCTGTATATAGACGTAATCCTTTCGCCCAAACTTTTTTTACTATAAAAATAAGCATAAACAACCACAATAGAGAAATAATCATACCTTGAATAATATTTTGACTTGTGAGTTGTCCAAGATAAATTTTCAGTGGGAAATAAAGAAGATAAGGAAAAGGGAGAACATTTAAAATATTAAATATAGCTTTGGGCAGTATATCCAAAGGGAAAAGCCCGCCTGAGAGAAAATCGCTGATAATAAAAAATAAAAACCTGGGTGCCCAGCTTTCCTGGGTCCAAAAACTAAAAAGACTCAGTGTCAAACTAATACAGAAATAAAGCGATACTCCAATAAAAACTGCAGTCATAAAAAGAAGAAGGTGACCAAAGTTTTGCACTAAGATGATTTGGGGTTTAAAAAATATGAAAAGAAGTATAACTTCGATAATGGAGAAAAATACATTTAGCGACTTATCCAAGATGTCACGACTAAGTAAAAAGCCAAAGTAGTTTAGTGGACGGAGAAGATAATTGGTGAGATTTCCCTGCTGAATTTCTGACCCCAGATCTTGAGTGCGAGTGGAATAAACAAAATTAGCAACGATTTCTGATATCAAAATATATGTCAGGATCTGACTTTCGCTATAGCCAAATATAACTTTTTGGGAGGAAAAGAAGGCCTGCCAGAGAGTATAGATGACAATAAGTCTAACTACCATGCGGACACGCCATAATAAGAAATTGAGCCGGTAGGCAGTATATTCTGCAAAAGTATTTTTGACGACCTGAATATATTTTTGCATTATTTCTTCGAAAAAACCCTCCTTATAATATCTTCTATATCCGGCTCTTCGATATTCAGATCATCGATACTGAATTTCTCCAGAAGTAGAGCTGCGATTTTACTGGTGTCTTCTCTTTTTACAGCTATGATTGCATGTGGATATTCATATTTTTTTATATCTCCAATGTTTGCGAGATCACGGATATTTACAAACTTATCAAACGTGATGGATAATAATTTTTCCGGTGCATATTTTTTTACGATATCACTTAAGTTGCCATCAAATAGCAGTTTGCCTTTGTCTATAATTATCACTCTTTTACAAAGCTCTTTTACGTCTTCCATATAATGAGAGGTAAGAATAATTGTGGCTTTGAAACGGTGATTGTAAGCCGCTATAAAGTCGCGGATTGTTTTTTGCATCACAACATCAAGACCGATAGTGGGTTCATCAAGAAAGAGAATTTTGGGTCTATGAAGGAGCGCTCCAATAAGCTCGCATTTCATGCGTTCACCAAGTGATAATTTTCTTACAGGAACACTGATCAGATTTCCCAGGGATAATAGATTCGTTAATTCATCGAGTGTTTTTTTAAACTGTTCATCATCTATTTCATATACCTCTTTATTTAAGTGAAATGAATCAATGGGCGGCAAATCCCACCAAAGCTGATTTTTCTGTCCCATGACGAGTGCGATATTTTTCAAGAATTCATTTTTTCTGTCATAGGGGTAGAAATTTAGTACAGAGATTTGTCCATGATTGGGATACAAAAGTCCAGAAAGACATTTAAGAGTTGTAGTTTTGCCCGCTCCATTGGGACCAATGAAGCCTACCAATTCACCTTCATTAATGCTAAATGAAATATCATCTACCGCTTTGACCGTCTTGTATTTTCGAGAAATAAGAGAACTGATTGAACCAAGCAATCCCGGTTTTTTTTGATAAACCTGATAATATTTTTTTAGATTTTTTATGACTATAGAATGCATGATCAGCTAATTGTAGCATGCTTGAATTTGACTGCCTAGAAATAAAAGAAAAGCCACCTAAATGGCGGCTCTTCTTTATAGTTTCAATAAGCTATTTACCTAATTGCTTTTTTGAGTGCTTTTCCTGCCGTAAATCCTGGTGTTTTCCTGGCTGAAATATTAATAGGCGCTCCTGTCTGAGGATTTCTTCCCTTTCTGGCTGCCCTATTTCGCACCATAAATGTTCCAAATCCGGTAACTACTACCTTATCACCTTTCTTGAGAGCATCACCAACTGCTCCAAAAACTGCATTGACTGCGTCTTTGGCGGCTTTGGATGTCAAAGATGCTTTCTTGGCGACATAGGCAACTAAATCTGCCTTAGTCATTTGTTTTTCACCTCCTTGAGGGCAGGAGATTGATAAAACATCGCGTCTATATAATCCAATCTCAAATGTAATTTAAAATTTTGGCGGTGTCAAGCCCCAATTAATATATCAAAGATGATGAAAGTAAGACAAATACCGTCAGAATGGTCCAGGGGTTAGTGAACTGTTTCAATGGTACGAAATTCTCTGATGATGGTAATTTTTATTTGGCCAGGAAATGTAGGAAATTTACTTTCTATTTCCTCTTTGATTTTATGAGCAAGAACTGTGGATGCTGCATCATCAAGTTTTCCGGGATCTACAATCACTCTTATTTCCCTGCCCGCTTGGAGAGCATAAGCCTTTTCGACTCCGGGGTGGGAAGTAGCAATTCCCTCTAAGTCCTTAAGCCTTTTTACATATTCATCATAATTCTCATACCTTGCTCCGGGTCTGGCTCCGGATATTGCGTCAGCAACATAAACTATCACTGCTTCAAGGGAGGGAAATGGAATGTCTTCATGATGCGATGCTACACAATCAATGACTGACTGGGGCATGCCGTTTTTTTTCAGAAGTTCTACACCAAGTACTACATGGGAACCTTCCTTATCTGTAATTACCTTACCGATATCATGAAGAAGACAACCCAGTCTTACAACATTCACATCCGCTCCCAATTCATGAGCTAAGGCTATACCAATCTTGGTTTCTTCCAGAGTATGGGCGATCATATTTTGGCCATAGGAAAAGCGGTATTTGAAACGGCCGAGGAGGGCTATCTTATCATGAGGCATATTATATACTCCGACGGCATGACAAAGCTTTTCTCCTTCTTCAAACATAACCTTTTCGATATCTTTTCTGGTCAGATGAACTACCTCTTCAATCCTTACCGGTTGGATTCTGCCGTCTTTCATGAGGATTTCTAGTGACTTTTTGGCAATTTCGCGCCGCACAGGATCGAATGATGAAAATCTTATTACACCTTCTTCATCAAGATCGACATCTACACCTGTGGCCATCTCAAATGCCCTTATATTTCTACCCTCTTTGCCTATAATTCTTCCTTTGAAGTCGTCATCGGGTAATTTGATAGTGGAAACGGTATATTCAGAGACGTAATCTGTGGCACCGTGACGCATGGCATCTATAAGAATTTCGCGGGTTTTTTTGGTGGCTTCAAGTTTTATATTAGTTTCTGTTTCTCTTATCCTTTTGGCCATTTCTTCCTTTAATTTTTCCTCTAGTGCTCTTAATATAAGATCTCTAGCTTCTGTTTTAGTCAGATGTGCCACCTTTTCCAATTTCACAAGAAGCTCCTGTTTGACTCTATCTATATCCTCTACTCTTTTTTGTATGTCCTGTTCTCTTCTTAGAAGATCTTTATCCCTTTTTTCAATAGTTCCCAGACGAGCATCGATGCTGTCTTCTTTTTGCAGCACTCGCTGTTCGATACTGATTATTTCCTGTCTTAGTTTTCGAGCTTCTTCTTCTGCCTCTCTTTTGAGGCGCAGAGCCTCGTCCTTGGCCTCGACAATGATATTACGCGCTTCTACCTGGGCATCGCCTAGTATTTTTTGATTATTCATCCTGGACTCTGTTACGATAACCTTCTCTTCAATTTGCGGTAATACCTTATCTTCCTTATCCAGCTGCTGTTCGATTTTTTCCAGTCTATGTAGAATTGTTTTTAAAATATCCATAATAAGTACTCCTTTAAAAATGATATAGTAAATAATTGAGGATAAAAGAAGTTTTTAAACTACGTTAAAATTGCCCAGCGTGGGGTCTAGATGTGCAGAGAAATGGTAGATAAAAGCTAATCTTTTTATCATCTATATTTACTATTTAATATCAAATACATTTTAGTCTTTTTTGAGCACAGTGTCAATCACTTCATATATAATTTCCCAAGTAAAACCTCGCCTTGATAGAAGGCTGGCAATCTTTTCTTTTTGCTGAATTTTGGGTAGTGAAGAAATTCTTGAAACCTTCTTTTGAGCAAGTGATAGGGCTAATTCAAACTCATTTGTATGGGGATTTTCAGCTTCTTTAAGAACCTCATCTATTAGACGGGAATCGACGCCCTTGTTTCTAAGCTCCATCTTCAGAAGCCTTATTCCTTTGGGACGAAAAGTATCTCTTTGCTCTTTCCACCAGAGTATAAAGTCTTTGTCGTTTAGGAGGTTTTTCTCCTCTAGATCTATTACCACTTGTTGTACTATCTTTTCTGAAATACCTTTTTTTATGGCAAATTGTTTCAATTTCGTAGCTACCTCATATTTGGAACGAGACCTGAAGGAAAGGAACCTCAGAGCTTTGTCGATGAGGAGCTGGTAGGATTCTTCTTTCATGCAAGTTACTAATCTGCGTTTTCTTTACCGACTACTTTTTCTTTCATCTGGCCAGCTTTGTAGGCTTTCCACAGACTCTCGAAGAGTTCTTTTCTCACTTTGTTATTCTCTTTCAGAAAGGCTTTCGCTGCTTCTTTTCCCTGTCCCAGCATGGTTTGGCCGAATTTCAAAAATGCTCCTGATTTGTGGATAATCTCAAGTTCTACTCCTACATCGATGAGTTCTCCTTCTTTTGAAATTCCGCCCTCTCCAATATCAAATTCAGCTACACGAAATGGCGGGGAGACTTTATTTTTTACTACTCTTACTCTATGTCTTGAGCCAACCACTTTATCGCCATCTTTGAGTGTCTGGATTTTTCTGATATCTAGGCGCACTGAAGCGTAGAATTTCATTGCCAGACCCCCGGGAGTCGTCTCGGGATTACCAAACATCACTCCTATCTTTTGGCGCAGCTGATTGGTAAAAAGGCAAACTGTTTTTGATTTGGATATGACTCCTGTTAGTTTTCTTAAGGCTTGGGACATAAGCCTTGCCTGGAGGCCCATCATGCTGTCTCCCATTTCTCCTTCTATCTCAGCCCGGGGAACGAGAGCGGCAACAGAATCTATAACTATAATGTCTATTCCTCCCGATGAGATAAGTGTTTCGGTGATTTCTAGAGCTTGTTCACCTGTATCAGGCTGGGATATGAGAAGATCGTCGAGTTTTACTCCTATTTTTTCTGCCCAGACAGCATCGAGGGCGTGCTCTGCATCGATAAATGCGGCTACACCTCCGGCTTTTTGTGCTTCTGCTATGGTAGAAAGGCAAAGAGTAGTTTTTCCTGATGCTTCGGGGCCGAATATCTCTGTAATTCTTCCTTTTGGCAGTCCGCCTACTCCTAGGGCCAAATCCGTGGTGATAGATCCTGTGGGGATAACTTCAATACTAAGTTTGCCCGCGTGATCACCGAGTTTCATGATAGAACCTTTTCCATATTGTTTCTCTATCTGATCCATAGCCATGCGGATAGAGGCAAGTTTTTGGTCTTGAGACATAAGAAATCCTCCTTGTTAATGTTGGGGCAGGAAGTTCGATTTTTATTCTTGCACAAGGAATGGTAAAATACAAGAGTCTTTCGGGGTGTAGGTCACCTGCCTGCCGGCAGGCAGGTCGGTAGACCGCTTAGAAAAATAATGACTTGGTCAGTATATGCATTAAAAAGTTTAAAGGACGGTAACCTTTACATAGGATTAAGTTCTGACCCAATAAGAAGAGTCAAAGAACATAACGCGGGACAATGTGCATCTACAAAAGGAAGAGGACCGTTCATAATGATTTACCAGGAAGAATGCGGAACAAGTAGAATAGATGCGAGGAAAAGAGAAAAATATCTTAAAAGTGGAATTGGAAGAGAGTTTCTTAAAAATATAATAAACCCCGGGGTGTAGGTCATCGGTAGACCGCTTGTATGGGGTACAAGAAGTAGTGGGTTCAATTCCCGCCACCCCGACTGCATTTTTTTAAGTCAGTCGCTTTAGATTCCTATCAAATGTTTCAAGTTTGAATTTGAAATCTTGACTCACTACATAAACCCAGCAGTCAATATAATCCAGATTAGATGATTTGTATATATAAAGCGATTTAAGCATTAAATCTTTCTTTTTGCTAACTACCCAATCCTGGGAGAGAAATTTCTCAATGTTTTCTATAAGATCGGCTTTTTTGATTTTATAAAAAGAAGATAGAGTCCAAATAACTTCTGCTAAGATTACTTCATCTAAGTATACATTAATAAGTTTCTTTTGTGCTTTATAAAAAAGAGATGTAGCTATTGGAGAAAGCCGGGGATGATCGTTTAGCAGAAACCGGATGATCACATTGGCATCTACTATGATTGTTTTAGTCATTTGACCTTATATTTTTTGACCAGCAATTTGCCCGCTGCAGTTCTTGCTGTCTTGGGACTTTTTACTTTAACTTTGGAATTTAATGAGCCAGCTAATTCTTCAACTGCGTTAATTGGTATAATTTTGATTATTGCTTCTTTATACGAAGGAATTATCTTGGTGAAGGCAACCTTATCTCCTATTTTGACTTGGAGTGCCCGTCTGACTGACTCCGGAATGGTCACCTGTCCTTTGGTAGTTATAGTAGTAAGTCCGTTCATTATAGTAATAATATTATCATGTCGTAATACTGATGTCAATTGGTAATACTTCTGATTTAATTTGCGCTTCCGAACGTGTCGGCTCGGATGGGTTTTGTACCCCAAAACCCAAAAGAAAACGCAAAAATTTTAAAGTGCTTCTTAACTTAAATGGCGCAACCGGTGGACTCAGCAAGAATTGCGTCTTACTGTCCGATTGCGCCATTAAAAAACGCAATTCGATATTGCTGAGTCCAAAATAAATATAACAAAAGTACAGTGACAAAAGCAAGAAGAACTTTCGGGGAATTACTGAAGGGACTTTCTTCCTAATCTAATAGGTTTTAACAACTTTATTATCAACGTAGACAAGTATTGTTGGTTTCAAAAAAAATAAACCACCCGGTCTAATATCAAATCGTACTTCGTGTTTTTCCTTATCACCAACATTAACTGTTAGAATCGGCGATTGTCCTAAAACCAAAATTCTAGTTCTAGCAACGTCAACGCCATCAGATTTTACTGTTATTCCTCCTGTCCACTTTTCATATTCAAAATATACCTTGTGTTTTTCACCATTTCCAACTTCTAGATCAAATTTATGTACGAATGGCATGCTAGATTTTCCGTTTGTTTTATTGAATATCCTATTACGAAGCAATGGACCGCCTAAGAAAATGCCTGGAAGGTAAAGGTATTTACCATCAATTAAATGAAAACCAAAATCAACAACCATCGCAACAACCATTAGAATGGTAATATAAGAAAAGATAAAAACCCAATCGCTTTTCTCCATTCGAGCGATAAAAGATTTTGTTGTCTGCATTGGATCAGAATTGAATTTTACTTTAAATTGTTGATCCATTTGATTTAGTTTAACATATTTGAGAAAATACAAGTAGTATTCATTGCTTGCGAAGCAAGCAAGATCGCGCGCGCAAAAAATAACGGAAGCGAGGCCGCCGCAGGCGGCCGAGCTAACCATTGCGAAATTCGGTTCTAACTTTTTCATAAATCTCGACTGAAGAATAATTTCTTGGGTATTTTGGGCAAATTGGTGATTTGACCCTCGATAATCTGACTTAATGATAACTGACCCTCGAGTAATCTTTTGTCTACAAAGAATTGGTTAAGTAGGAGTAAATTCCAGGTAGTGAATAGAACGATTATAATTGTTATAAACTTTGTGTTCTTTATCTTCTGGAATAATAGGGCAAGACCGAAGGCAAATAATGGGTAAATGCTTATATACATGCGCGCTCCAAACCCTGCCGAGAGAGCTGCTGACCAGTGTCCAATCACCATCCATTGAGTAAGAAATATAAACAAAAATATGAAACATATTTTTGAGTACTTTTTGTATCCAATTACCCACCCGACTATTGAAATGAGTAAAATCGGTGACCAAAAGAAGAGTCCACGCTTGAGGGAAAAGAGAGTTGATAAAACAAAATTATTTTTCAAAGAGAGAGCTTGGGCATTGCCTTCCAGTATATAAGGTTGATAGAGAAAATTACCGTATATTATTTTTTGGGAAAGTAATTGAGGAGTAATTCCAACAAGAAAGAAAGCGATCAGAATAATTAAATACTGAATATAAATATCGTATCTTTTCTTTATAAAAATTATGTGATGTAATATTTGCGCAATCGGAATAAGAATCAGCACAACATCATAATGGCGAATAATTGCGGCTAGTCCACATACTATACCTAGCATGGCATAATTTAGATACGTTTTGCTTTTTAGAGTTTTTTGCCAGATATATAAAAAAAGTGACACTATAAAAAAAGAAATTCCGTGAGAAAGATTGGGTTCAAAAGAAATGTAATATAAGAGACTGGTTGCAAGATAAATTGACAGAATTGCCGCTATGACAATCCTTCTTGGGAAATAATTGGAGAGCCATTTAGAAAGAAAGAAAAGGCCTAAGAAACCGTATAAAATATTGCCAATTCCTACAGCAATTTCATACGGAAGCGAAAAACCATCATGCGTAAAATTACCTCCGAATAAATTTATTATTTTTACTAAAAAATCACCAATGAATATAAAAGGGAGCCATAATAATCCAGGACCGATACTCCAGTGATTTGGAAGATTACCAGTGACAGTAGCTGGTGAATCCCAAAACCAACGGGTAATAATTTTGTTTTTGACAGGAAACTTCCTTAATATTTTATATTCATTATGAAAGTCTAGATCCTGATCGAAATAAAGACTTCTGGCATACACATAATACCCCGCACCGTCCCCCCAGACCCCGAAACCTATATAGGAAACACGAAAAATAAAGATAACAATTGATAAAATAAGACCTATTATGAAAAGTTCTTTCATTTTGGGCTATAGTATACTTCTTCTGTCTTTCTTATCCAATTTTAAGTTATCTCTTACAAATCGCTTCTAACATAAATTATAGATTGGATCAAGACAATCATACAGGGTATAATTATCCTGTGAATAATGATATTTGGTTAAAACTTCGCCGAATTTTTTTTCGGATTATTCCTTATTGGAGCTGGATAGTAATAGCTACGATAATCCTCATCTTAGCTTTTGGAGTGTATACATATTTTTCATATGTAGGTGATCTGGCTACAACGGCGAGTCTCATGAACCGCAATAATGTGGGACTTGTGCTTTATGACCGGAATAAGAAGCCAATTTTCAAAAGTGAAGGCGTGAAAGATTTTGAACCGATTCCGCTGAGCGAGATACCCCAGAATGTAAAAAACGCAACAATTGCGATAGAAGATAAGGAATTTTATGAGCATCCAGGTTTCTCTGTCAGAGCAATTATAAGATCAGTGCTAAATAATATACTTACTACTTCCCCTACCCGCTACGGTGGATCTACCATCACCCAACAACTTATAAAAAATGCACTACTTACGCCTGAAAAATCGGTGCAGAGGAAATATCAAGAATTAATTTTGGCATATGAAGTGGAAAGGCGATACAGTAAAGATGCAATTTTGGAGATGTATCTTAATTCCATATATTATGGAAGTGGTGCTTATGGAATAAAAGAAGCTTCAGAAGTGTATTTCAAAAAACAGCCTTCAAATTTATCACTTTCTGAATCAGCCCTTCTTGCTTCTTTACCTCAAGCTCCCTCAAGGCTAAATCCCTATACAGGTGATAAAGAAAGATTGTTACTAAGAAAAAATACTGTACTTGAGGAGATGCAAAAACTGAAATATATCACTCTTGAAGAAAAAAATCAGGCACAAAAAGATGAAATAAACTTTGCCACTCCCCCATCTGATCAAACTAATAAACTAGCTCCCCATTTTTCTCTTTTTGTACGTGATCTTTTGTATAAAGAATATGGGGAAGATACAGTCATAAGAAGCGGGTTTAGAGTCAAGACTACACTTGATATAAGTTGGCAGAAGGCGGCAGTTGATATACTTGCTGACCAGGTAAAAAGACTTGCCTCACAAAATGTATCAAATGGAGCATTAGTAACGATTGATCCTAACACGGGAGAAGTGCTGGTGCTTGCGGGAAGTGCTGATTATGATAATGAGGTTTTTGGAAAATATGATGTAGTTTTTGCAAAACGGCAGCCCGGATCGTCTTTCAAACCTATTGTCTACACACGTGCATTTATGGAAAGCTATAAAACAACAGATATACTTCATGATCAACCAACGGATTTCGCTGGATATAAACCCAAAAACTATGATAATAAATTCAGGGGAGATGTCACGATAAGACGGGCGCTTTCCAATTCTCTCAATGTGCCCTCTGTAGAACTTCTGCAAAAAGTAGGAATACAAAATGCTCTTGATCTAGCTGAGAGTATGGGTATCACTACGCTTGGGGATCGATCACGTTTTGGATTGTCACTAGTATTAGGTGGCGGTGAAGTTGAACTATTTGAGTTAACACGGGCTTATGGAGTGCTGGCTAATGAGGGAAAGCTGGTGCCGAGTCACTTTATATTGGAAATTACAGATAAGTTCGACAATCAAATATATTCATATGACCCCGAGACTCAAACTGAGGAAAAACAAAACGGAAATATCAGTTTGGGAAATATAATAAATGGACTTAATAATGATGAGCTGAAAAAGAAACGGATTGGAGGTTCTGGAGAAAGTCAAATTATTGATAACGCTTCCAGTTTTATCACTACTTCCATACTAAGTGATGATAGAGCCAGAAGTGAGATATTTGGCAGTGGAAGTGCTTTACTGTTATCCCGACCAGCCGCTGCTAAAACCGGAACTACTGATGACTATAGAGACGCCTGGACGATAGGTTATACACCTAGTTATGTAACTGGGGTCTGGATAGGAAATAATGATAACAGTCCTATGGGAAGAGTAGCCGGATCGATAGGTGCGGCTCCTATATGGAATAGAGTGATGGAATCTATACATCGGGGAAAGACAGTACGTAATTTCCGAAAACCATCATCAATTATTGAAGTTGCAGTCTGTGCTGATAATTATCAGTTAGCATGCAATGATTGTCCGAATAAATACACTGAAGTATTCAGGATAAGTGATGTGCCAAAAAATATATGTCCTGAAAATATTACGCCTTCACCCTCAGTCTCTCCCACTCCCGAGGAGATTAAACCATCACCCACCAATGAACCATCGCCAACCGAGAAGCCTGCCAATACTCCTTCGCCTTCGGCAACTTCCATGCCCACACCAATACCGAGCACACCCACGGTAACTCCCGACATTATCATAATTCCCTCGACTTGATTCATAGAATTCATGTGGTAAAATAAGAGTCTCAATATGGTTAAACTGATTTTAACAATCGAAGATGATAGTGATCTGAGGAAGTTTATCAAAGAATTGCTTCTAGATAACGGCTATCAGGCTATAGATGCGGGTGATGGAGTCAAAGCTCTGGAGATAATTGAAGATCAAAGACCTGATCTGGTAATACTAGATCTTGGTCTTCCCAATCTGAGCGGCGAATCAGTCCTTAGCGAAATAAGAAAAAAACATCCTGATCTTTCCGTCATCATACTTACTGCAAAAAATGAGGTAGAAGATATAGTGCGAGGTTTTAAGCTGGGTGCCGATGACTATCTCACTAAACCTTTTAAGGGAGAAGAGCTTCTAGCTAGAATCAAAGCAAGGCTCAGACATCTGGAATTTGATGGTTCTAAACTTCAGGTAGGGGATCTGGTCCTTCATACGAAGACGTTTGAAGTAAAAAGAGGTGATAAGAGCATAAGTTTGTCACACAAAGAGTATGAACTACTACAGTATCTCATGATAAATGCAGGACGAGTGCTTACTCGGGATATGATACTTCAGAGAATTTGGCTGAATGTGGACTACATTGAACCAAGAGTTGTGGATGTGTATATAGGGTATTTACGAAAAAAAATTGACTCAGGAGCAGAAAAACAGCTTATAAATACGGTTCGCGGCTTTGGATACGTGATCAAGGAGTAAGATTTTTTAGACTTTTCATTATATCCCCTATTCTAGATTCAATTTTGGCAAGATTTTCCTGACCATCGATTTCTCCAGACTTTTTAAGTTTTAGTTTTAATATTTCGATATTGATATTGATAACGGTGATAGAATTTTTGACGTCGTGGGAAAATTTACTGATTTTGTCTTCTAAATCTTCTCTTTGTGTCATCCTATTATTTTAATCCTTTTTTCGGCCAATTTCTAATCTGGCTCTTGAGGGAGGAAGTATTATTTTTTCTTTAAATTCAATAAATTGCATAGTTTGGGGGGGAACTTTCTTTTTTATTCTCTTCACTTTCAGCTTCTGGACTTTTTTTGTCTGAGGTAGCAATAGGTTTTTGATAACAGACTACTTGATTTTCGGTACCTGGGAGAAAATATTCTGTTCTGGCTGAATTACATACTGATTTTTGGACTATACTCGCGGGCACAGTAAATTCTTCATTTTTATTATCCTCCTGATATTTCTCTATGATTTCTCTCCAAATGGGTGCCGCTCCTAATGATCCTGCTATTCCATCCATCGGTTTGTTGTCATTATTTCCCACCCAAACACCGACCGTAACGGATGGAGTGTAACCTATTGTCCAAGCATCTTTATAACTATTGGTGGTGCCAGTTTTGACGGCGGCATTGACTTTGTTATCTAAAGCTTTGCCAAATATCTCACGGCGGGTGACGTTATCACTTAGTATTGTTGATATTAGGAAAGCAACTTGTGGAGAGATAACTTTTTTTCTTTCGGGCAGGTGAGAATAAATTACATTATCTTTTTTATCTATAATTTTTTCTAAAAAATAAGCTTCATTTAGAATTCCTTCATTTGCAAATACAGAATATACTTGAGTAAGTTCAAGAAGAGATACCTCTCCCGATCCTAATACCAATGATAAGCCATAATCTGAAGGATTTTTTAGAGTCGTAATTCCAAAAGACTTAGCTGTTTCCAGCACGTCTTCCACACCAAGGCGGGACATAACTTCTACTGATGGAATATTTAATGAATTGGAAAGAGCGCGGCGAACCGTAACTGATCCACGAAAGTTTCTATCATAATTATTTGGTTTATAATCCCCTACTGATGTTTTGTACGTAATGGGGTTATCTTTTAAGAAGGTAGCTGGAGTAATAATTTCCTTTTCAAAAGCTCTTGCATAAACAATGGGTTTGAAGGATGACCCAGGTTGACGCGGGACAATGGCCATGTTTACTTTACCATTTTGCTCATCTGCCCAACTATAGCTTCCTACAAACGCCTCTATTGCACCGTTGGGAGAAAGTACCACCATCGCTCCATTTCCAGCACCATGTTTTTTCAAATCCTCAATATGTCTTAGGGTAACTTCCTCTGAGAACTGCTGAAAATCAATATCCAGAGTTGTATGTATTTTATATCCTTTTGTGTAGACATCGCGTCCATATTTTTTCAATAGAAAATCACGAACCATAAGAGCAAAATGCGGAGCATTGCTATTGATAGTCTTTCCTTTCTCAGTTAATGTTATGTCTTTTGCCACTGCTTCTTCTTTATCTTTCTGGGTAATATATTTTTCTTCTGACATTTTAGTAAGAACTGAAGCCAATCTTTTTTTCACTATTTCTGATTCTTGTTTGAATGGGTTATAGTAGGAAGGTGCAGGCAGTACACTTGCTAGAAGTGCTGATTCCTGAAGAGTTAAATCTTTTGATTTCTTACCGAAATAGACCTGAGATGCAGATTCAACTCCATAAGCTCCCTGACCAAAATAAGCAGTATTTAGGTACATCTCAAGTATTTCATCTTTGGAGTATTTTTTTTCGATATTAAAAGCGAGCAGGATTTCCTGAAATTTTCTTAAAAACTTCTTTTCGGGTGTTAAAAGAGTATTTTTGACCAGTTGCTGAGTAAGGGTGGATGCGCCATATTTCCATTTTTGGCTGGTGATGTCGTCTATAAATGCTCTTATTATGGCCTTCGGGGAAAATCCGGGATGGTGGTAGAAATCCTGGTCTTCAGTGGCTATGACAGCTTCTTGCATATACAAAGGAATAATTTTCAGAGGCACAAAAGTCTTTACCTTGGCTCTTCCGAATGAAAAAAAGGGTTTATCGTATTTATCCAAAAGGACAATTCCAGTATCGTTATGCTGCATGATGGAGGCTTTGGAGTCTAGATCTTTGGAAAAATATAAATAAGTGAAAAACGATATAAAGAGTATAAAAGAAGTCAGGCTTAATAGGCTAATTATTAAATAATATCGGGAGTGTGACTTGATGGTTGCAAAAAAACTATATAAATGTGATAGAGATACTAAAAAAACTGATGTTTGTTTCAGTATATACCCATCTAATCCACTTTGCTGTCCCTTTGGGTTGCAAACTGGAGTAAGATGGGTAGATATATTCACACTATATTAAAATATATAATCTTAGTGTGAAATCAAAGCAAAGAATGCGTAAGAAATCTGTGAAATGAGAGCGTCAATTCCAATAACGCCAAGTGGAGTATTTGGCGCGGAGATTGTCCTCTGTGATTCCTACTTCGTTTAGGCCAAAATTTTCAGAAAAAGAATAATCAAGAAGCTGGGCTGTCCAGAGATCTCTTTCCAGGACTCCGGGAGCACCTAAGAGTATGGCAATAATTTTTTTACCATTCCGCTGTGACACTACCGCTGTAGTTTTTCCGGCTTTATCGGTGTTACCTATTTTGACTCCCTCTATATTGGGATAGACACCAAGTAGTCCATTCCAATTGTATAAATCATATTGCTTATGGTTGGCATTTTTTTCCAAAAAGGCATAATCTTTTTTCACGATTTCTGATATTAAAGGATAATTATTCAGAGCATAATGGGTAAGAATCGCTAAATCCTCAACTGTGGAGTAATTGTTTTTGCTATCAAATCCTTGGGGATTGGCAAAACTGGTATTTTTCAAACCCAAAAACTTGGCTTTGGCATTCATGGCCTTTATAAAGACGTCAGAACTATATTTTTCATCAATACCCTCTCTGATCATTTGGGCGGCGTCGTTGGCTGAGGTGAGTAAGAGTGCATGAAGAAGTTCACTTAGAGTGAGTTTTTGGCCGGGTACAAGTCCGATTTTGGTAGGTATTTCTGAGGCGGCGATGCTTGAGGCTGTGAAAAGTTCAGTACTATCAGCCAGATCAAGAGCGGTGACTGCTGTAGCAATTTTGGTGATTGAGGCAATTGGAAGTTTCTGGTCACTATTTTTTGAAGCTATGATTTCGCCGGTATCATAATTTACAGCAATATAAGAGGCTGCTTTATCATATTCGGTAGTGGAACCGGCATAAGACTTTGCGATAAGGGTAGTTTTTTTGTGCAGGGAAAATTGATTAGGGATCTTTTCAAGCTTGGGGAGAATAGATACGAAAACGTCCTGTCTATTTGCATATGATAAAGGACTGATAATGGGCAGTTTTATAGATAAATGACTTACGAAGGAGAGAAGAAAACCCAGTATCGCGGTTATGATAAATATTCTCCAGTTGAGGGATAAGAAACTGTCACGATCAATATGGAAGGAAAATTTCAAATTAAATGTTTTCATATATTTGTTTCTGGGATATTTGTTCATCGACTGTTTTTTGACCGAATTTTGCTTGGATTACATCCCATAATTTGCGGTCTCCATTGTCGAACCCAAGCGCCCACATGCCGATACCTTTTAATTTTTTTTCTTTAGCGAAGTCATATTTAAGGGATAATGATTTTTCATCGTCAAGAAAAATCATTCTCCAGCCAGAAGCGGAATTATATGCTTTCCAGCCTACTTGGCCATATTCATCCCAGCCTGATTTATCGGCTAAATCTTGGGCTAGATAATAAGGCTGAGCTTTTCCTTTGACTGGAACGTAGACTCTTATTGTTCTTCTGCCGTATTTTTGGTAAGTATAATAACCTTTGGATGTTGATGCTTTCACCTGTGGACTTGAGACCTGATAATTATAGCCATACCAAGGTAGTCCTAAAATAAGTTTTTCTTCGGGCATAAAAGAGAGAAAGTCGTTAACCGCGGTTCTAATGTCATACCAATATTTGCCTTCTTTATGCCCTCCTAAGGGAGCTGTAGGCATGACTTTGTCGGCTGTAGTGGTTGCAAAATCATAAGCCATCATAAAAATACCGTCGGAATCTTCTCCCAGTCTTTTAATATCATAAATTTTGGGATCCTTGACTGCTGAGGCATAGACTGAGACTGTAACTTGGGAATTAGGGACTATTTTATGCATATTTTTGGTGAAGTAGTTTACAAATTTGCTGAATTTATTTTTATAGTCTGTACCCGGACTTCCTACGTATTCAAAATCTATATTGACACCGTCAATACCTCTTTTGAGGACTTCCCATGATGCTTGGGCGGCAGTATTAGCCCAGGCGTCTTCGTCATCTAAGAATTTTTTGATGGGGTCGTTTTTCATAAGCGTCAGAGTCAAAACTACCCTTGTGCCGTTTTCGTGTGCTTTTTTAAAGAGTTCAGTCGCTTTTTTACCATGAAATACTTTGTATCCCCTGTCATTTTTATCCAAACTGCCGTCTATCTTTACAGGAATACCAAAGTAGGCCATGGTAGTTAATGTGGTGAAGTCTATTTTATTCATCCTTTCATCCATAAGCCAGTGCGGGGCAAAGCCAAAAACTTCGTATTTTGGTTTAGAATCCTGGGAGATAGGAGGAATGGGAGATATGGATGCTGCTTGGGCCTTCGGAATAACTACTCGTGTCAAAATACCCATAAAAATAATTATAAAACAGGAAAAATAAAGTAGAATTGATATGAACTTCGTCAGGAGGGGATTATGATCAGGATCTTTCCATACAAATTTTTGGGGCGCAAAAACTTTAGGGTTATTGGGCAGCATGTTCATAGGGAAGGGGCGTACTATATCACAGTATACAAAAAGCTGTCAAGAGGTAATTTTGAGAATTTCAACCGGATGTTGTAAGAATTTTGTAAGAGGAAGAGGATATTATTACTAAATTCTTATATATCTTTCGCTGTCTTTTTACTTTGTAAGTGTATCATACTAGATAATAATATGTTAAAAGGCAGCGTTATTATTAATCAGGTTATTATTCTCTTGATAGTACTAGTTATACCATTTGTGACAGCCTTTAAGCTGGTGTTTGGGAACTAGCGTGTTTTTCGACAATTTTTAGTATATCATCTATATCAAAAGGTTTGGGGAGAAAATCATCTACTTTGGCTTCTTTTGCCAATCTTTCACCTTCGTTATTGGCTGATATCATCACTATGGGAACTCCCTTCAATTGTTCTTTTGACTTGAGAGTACTGGCTATTTCTATTCCATCCATACCAGACATCCAGATATCCAGTAAAATAAGATCGGGGATGTCTTTTGCAACAGCTTCAAAGATGTTGTTAGTTTCGGAAATAAGAGTTACCCGATAGCCTTTTTCCACTAAGAGAATTTTTATGACTTCTAGTATTTCTACATCATCATCTATGACAAAAATATGTTTGTTCATCCTAATTTATTACTTTGGGAATTTGGAAAAAAAACGTCGATCCTTTTCCTGGCGAACTTCTTACCCATATTCTACCACCCAGCCGATTTAAAATCTCATTGGAAATATAAAGTCCTAAGCCCATACTGGGAAGATTATCACTTTTGGGATTATTTATACTATTAAACCTTTGAAAAATAACTTTTTGCTTTGCCATGGGTATACCTATACCAAAATCCCTGACACTTACGATAATATCATTTCCGGCTATCTTCTTACTTATTATTATGTTGGTACCTGAAGGCGAAAATTTAGCAGCGTTAGTAAGTAAATTAGTCAATACTTGGCTAAGCCGGATTTTGTCTGATTCAATAAAAGTATTGGTTAAACCCTTTTTTATTATTTTATGTTTTTGTGCAATCTTTTGACGAGTATTTATCACATTAGTTATCAATTCGTCTAAAATAAAACTTTCTTTATTTATCGATAATTGTCCAGATTTTAAGCTGGCAACATCCAGCAATTCATTAATAATATCGGTCATTTTGTCAATTTGAGAATCCATGCGCAGTATATATCCTGATAGATTGGTATTGCTTTTGGCATCAATTTTGCTTTTTAAGATTTGATTGAATGCCTTGAGGCTTGTTAGTGGTGTTTTTAGTTCGTGGCTTACTATACTTATAAATTCATCGACTAAAGTGGGATCGTGTATTTCATTTTGAAACTTTTGGGTCATATTGAGAAAGACACTGGCAATACTTTTGAAAAAATAAACTCTATCAACAGTAGAGTTATAAATCAAGAGTAAAAACACTAAGTAAAAATAATCTGATAAATATGTAAGATTAAAGTAAGAAATATATACTTTATGCTACTTGTGAGTCTTTCTGGGTAATTTTTTTCTTAATGTTCGCTTCGTATCCTGGGTCTCTTTTTTTAATTGGTCCATATTTTTTCTAAGATGCCTTCCAAACTTCATACCCTTTTCCCTTATATCGCTTACGGTATTTACTACCTTTTCTCTATTGTTTTTACTCGCTAGCATCACAGCTGCGGCCCCTGCTGCTGCGCCCATCACTCCTGCTACAACCGGTGTAAGGACGCTTTTGCCTTCATTTTTGCTTTTATCGATCATAATACTCCTTATTAGATATAAAATTTATAATTAATAACGCCTCAATACTCTTCCGGCATAAATAAGAACCATAGCTCCTATAACAGCTACTATAAGACTGTATATATTAAATCCGGTGACGCCGGGTTGGCCTAGGAAACTCATGATAAAACCACCTACCAAAGCTCCTACTACGCCTAATATGATATCTCCAACGGTGCCTTGACTGGTGTTGGTACCCATAATTACTGAAGCCATCCATCCTGCTATAGCCCCGAAGAGTATCCAAAGTAATATATCCATCTATCATCACCTCCAATCAATTAAACCTTGTTATTTGGGCTGATTAATGTTCACGTCTACTTTTTCTGGTACACTTATGTTGGGACCTCCGCCTTGTGAGGGTGCACCAACTCCTCTTATAAGAGGCAGTCCTATATAGAGAAATAAAAATGCTGCAAAAATAAGCAATATTACTCCCACCAGAAATCCTATGCCAGCGTTGTCTGCTGTATCTGGATTATTTATAACTGTTGCCATATATGTTCTCCTTTCTTTATAAAGTCTATTAAGAAGCAATAAAAAGTGAGTACTTTTTGTGTAATAGATATATAAGAACGA